>ERZ1106963.508-NODE-508-length-55842-cov-7.872443_pt1 | contig 55842 bp, 62 predicted proteins | sample MGYA00403681_ERZ1106963 | MGnify/ENA primary metagenome ERZ1106963 (study PRJEB35170, sample SAMEA104062407) | human gut metagenome | biome: human gut; feature: human-associated habitat; material: faeces | place: Denmark | collected 2012-05-03 ...
TTTGAGCCTCGGCCTCCAGCAGTTCGTTGAGGGTTTCCTCTACGCTGCCTCGTACCAGCTCTTTGAGCTGCCCCTTGATAACTTCCTCATTTAGCTGTACAATCTTCTCAGACATGGTTTGCTGTCTCCTTTCAGAATGGTGTGTCGCAACTTCATTCTACCAGAGATCTGCAAACCATGTCTCTTTTTATCCATTTTTCAATTTGCGAAACTTATTCTACCTTATCCTCGCTTTTGCAAGCAGGGCAAAGAGGGCCCCGTTTTGCAAAAGTGCTTGTTGGGACATCGTCCCAAACCCATATGAGCAAAACTCTCCCGGCCTTTCGGCAGGGAGAGGTTTTGCAGCTTCGAGTCGTTGTGGAGTTTTAATATTTTTATATGGTACCTAATATCTTGTCGATTGCTTCATTGCTTATAGCTTCTGATATGTTTAATGGTGAGACTTCATCAATGTCAACGATTCTTCTTACAGTTGATTCTTCATTGAAGTTCAGGCAGTTTTGTTTCAAGGCCTTGCCGAAGTCGGATAGAACAAAGTTTGCGGACAACTGCGTCGGACTCTGCACCGTGAACAGCCCGTACTGGTAAAGCGACGAGATCATTGCCGTGTTGTCGCTTCTATAGTCATAAGGCAATTCTCTGATGAACTCCAGCTCCTCGGGTATGCACATCTCCAGATACTTGCTCAGCTTGAAAAACAGGTATTTGTCAAGATCAGTCAATAGGAACGCCCGTGTCAGAGCAGCAAAGTAGTCCACCTTTTGGTCGTCGTCGAGCTGGTCAAGAAGATGTATAAGCCTCTTTACGAATTTATTGTATTTCTTGTTATCATCATTAAATTTTGCGGCCATCTTGACCTGATCTCCATAACTATAAAAGGTGCCTGTCAGGTATCGCTTCATTTTATTCCAAAACAAATACGTCGGCATATGAAACGCAAGTTCTATAGCGTTTTTGGTCGCCCCAATTGCTGAAACCGGGTCTGAAAAAATCACCGCTTGCATCAGGTCCCAGAAACCATCGCCGGCGTATTTTTTCAAATCCTCGTCTTTTATCAAAGCTGCCAATTTGTTTATCTGGTCTTCAAGCAAGCTCTATCCCTCCAAACCTATTCAAACGCCACCAGCAGTTTCTTTGCCAACTTCTCGCCTGCGTGGGCGCGAAGATAGCTTGCGGCTTGCTCGGCGAAGCGGTGTGTTTTAACTGTATCCAGCTCGGCGAGAGCTATGATCCTGAGCTCGCCGTCATGGTCGAGGGCGAACTCTCCCCAATCGCCCTCGTTGTCGGCCTGATAGCGGTAAGTATCCTGCGCCGTACGCTCAATGCGCACCGCGTGCAAGGCACCGAGCTCGACCAGCCCCAGCGTGAGCTTTTCCACGGCGCGGCGGTATGCACGCTCCGCCGTGCGCGGGCTGGAGGCCTCGAACGCTATTGCCAGCTCCTCAAAGCTCACGCGCTCACTCAGCGGTGCCACACGTCCGCAGGTCATACATATGGCACAGCGTTTTTCCAAAAGCGTCTGCTCCCGGAAGCTCAGCTTCGCGAATGCCTCCCTCACCTTCTCTGCCAACACCCCGCCCTGCAGCACGCTCACGTAGTCCCAGGTGCAGCTCGCCTCGGCGTCGCTCTCAAGAGACGAGATGCTCAGCGTGAGCTGCGCCGTCTTCAGAAATCTCCCCGCGGCCGCTTCCGAGCAGCCGCGCTTTTTTATGAACTCCCTTTGCGAATCGCCCTGCGTTGAGCCATACATGAGCGCGGCCATCTGCCGCACGGCCTTGTACTCGTCAAGGCTTGAAAACGAGCCCGCCTCCTCGTGCATTCGCGCCCTGAGCAGCGCATTTTGCACGTCATGGCGGACAAAGGTCTCAAAACGCGGCCCCATGCGCTGGTCAAATTCCTCCCAGCGCTCGAGCATCGCGGCGGCGCAGGCGAGCTTGTACTCCAAGAGCGTCTCCGCGTCAAGTGCCCGTTTGCCGAGAAATCTGCGCACGCGCTCATTGAGCTGCGGCTCGTAGTAGTGCAGGAAGGCCGCGAAGCCCTCGCTCTCAGGCTCCGGCGGAGGGTCGAGTTGAAACGCCCGCTCTGCTTCCCTGAGCGTCAGCATTTTCGCTCTGCCTCAGCACGCAGCGCCTCCTGGGTCATCTCGGACTCATAGGCCGCACGTGCGTAATTCGCGTCGGACAGCGCACGCTGGAGCTTGTCCTTGGCCAGCTTGCGCATGGCGTCCGCCGTGGCCTCGTCGAGCCTACCGCGGCGCTGGCTCTGCAAAATGGTGTTGAGCCGTCGGTTGTATATCGCCTTCAGCGGGTGGTCGCCGGCGAGCTCACGCTGCTCACGCCCGCGCATGGCCCCGACCTGGCGGCACGTTCTGCCGCGGGCGTCGCCGGGAGCGAGCCCGCCGCAATACTTCGGGCGGCGTGCGTCGAGCGTGAGGAACCAGCGCCCGCAGACGGCGCACTTTCGCGGCGCATGGCCGATGATGAGACCCTCGTAAAGGTCCGAGCGCAGCAGCCCAACGAACGAGACATAGTTCATCCGGCGAAGCAACTGCGGCGGCTCGCCTGCCGAGGCGTACTGCACGGAGGCGTTGGCCAGCGCCATCAGGCTGTCGTTTGAAGCGGAGAAATGCGCACTGAACGCTGCAGCGAGGCCGTCCGGCGTTCGCTCCACATTGTCCACGTTTATTGCCTCGGCCAGTGCTGTCATAGCCCGCTTGTACTCAGCGAGTGAAAACGCAAGCTGTGCGAGGACGGGCGCGATCTTGCTCAGCAGCGCGCCTTTGCGCAGGCCCGGTTCCTGTGCCGCCGCAAGGCCCCGTGTGAGCATGGCCATGTTGAGCGCACGCACCTGTTCGATGGCCTCCGGCGTGAAAGCGTCAGCAATGCCTGGCGCGTAAAAGTCACGGTCCAGGTGCGAAAACGGCTCCACCTCAAGCATGGTATTGAGTAGTTGAAGCGCGGCCCCGCACGCCCTCTCCAGAAGCTCATCCGTCACGCTCAGCATCCCGAGCGCCGCGATGAACTCGTTGAGCACACGACATGGCTCGGCAAGCGATGCGATAACAGCGTCGGGAATGTTCAAAGCCTCGCATCCGAGCGTGCCCGCCGGAGCCGTGCGTCCCTCATATGTAACAGCGCCGCGCCCGAATTCAAGTGTCAGCAGTTCGTGTTCCATAGCGCCCTCCATGGGATTTTTTCTCATTGTATCATATGGCATGTTTTTTGGAAACAGCTTGTCATGCTGTTTGCCGTGTTTTTCGCGTATTCCTCATATTACTGGTGGAGGGCCTGGCCCTTACAACAAAATTGGAGGAATGCGAATGACAAACTACAGCGTACTGAGACACGCGGCGCCGCTTGGGGAGGCGGCGGAGAGGTATGGGACGGTACGGCGCGGATTCATGCGCTGCCCGTTCCATGAGGACAGGGTGCCGAGCCTGAAGCTCTACGACGACCACTTCCACTGCTTCGGCTGCGGCGCGCACGGGGACGTGGTCGACCTCACGGCGGGCCTGCTCGGCTGCTCGAAGGCCGAGGCGGCGCGGCGGCTTGCGGCGGACTTCGGCTCAGGCTCGGCACGCCCTCGCGGGCTCGATGCCTGCAAGAGCGAGCTTGAGCGCTGCCGGCAGGCGCTCGCACCGAGGACGAAACATGAGGACATCGGAGAAAAATACGCCGAGGCTTGCAGGCTCGGTGAGTGGACGGGATACCTGCTCGAGGTTGGCGCGAGCGGAGCTGAGACGCGGAGAATCGAGCGGGAGACCGCGCGCCTGATGGAGGCCTGCAATGGTTGAGTATCCGGAATGGTACGACGGCAAAAACGTCAATGAGGTCAAATTCTGCGAGGAATTCCTCAAGACACACCCGATGAAGAGCGTGAACGGCACCTTCTTCACCGTCGAGGGCCGGGTCACGGACGAGGACGCGCTGCGGCGCGAGATCTACGAGGAGCTCAAGCCCTTCTTCCAGACCGGGCTCACGAAGCGCGTGGCGAACCTGCTCGAAGCCCTGCGGCTCGAGGCCTACGCGCCCGACCTGCCCATCCAGCGCGACCGCATCCACGTCGCAAACGGCACGCTCTTTCTCGACGGGCGTTTTCTCGCGGAGCGCGAGTTCTGCCGCAACCGGCTGCCCGTGGCCTACAACGAGGGCGCTGCGGCGCCGGAGACCTGGCTGCGCTTTCTCTCGGAGCTGCTCTATCCCGAGGACATCCCGACGCTGCAGGAGTTCATGGGCTACTGTCTGCTGCCGACGACGAAGGGGCAGAAGCTGCTGATGCTCATCGGGCGCGGCGGTGAAGGAAAAAGCCGCATCGGGCTGGTGCTGCGTACCCTGCTCGGCACGAACATGGCGACGGGCAGCATGGCGAAGGTAGAGACCAGCCGCTTCGCCCGCGCCGATTTGGAGCACGAGCTTGTGATGCTGGACGACGACATGAAGCTCGAGGCCCTGCCGCAGACGAATTACATTAAGGCCATCGTCACCGCCGAGCTGCCCATGGATCTCGAGCGCAAGGGCCGGCAGAGCTACCAAGGCGACCTGTACGTCCGCTTCTTGGGCTTCGGCAACGGCTCGCTCAAGGCGCTCTACGACCGAAGCGAGGGCTTTTTCCGGCGGCAGATCATCCTCACAACTAGGCCGAAGGACGCGAGCCGCACGGACGATCCGTTCATCGCCGAGAAGATGTGCACCGAGGCGGAGGGCATATTTCTCTGGTGCCTTGAGGGGCTGCGGCGGCTCATCGCGAATAACTACTGCTTCACGCTCAGCGAGCGCGCACGCGAGAACATGGCCGAGGCGGTGAGCGACGGCAACAACGCGGTGGATTTCATGCGCAGCGAGGGCTACATACGCTTCAGGGCCGACTGCGAGGCGAGCAGCCGCGACCTCTACGCCGTGTACCGGCTCTGGTGCGAGGACAACGCGCTCAAGGCGCTCTCGGCGCGGAGCTTCAGCCTGTACGTCTGCGAGAACCTCGAGCTCTACGGCCTCGAGCAGAGCAACAACATCTACCTGCCCGGCGGCCGCCGCGTGCGCGGCTTCGTGGGCGTGGAGCTGCTCCAGCGTGCGGCGTGAGTCTGCGGCGCAGAGCTCGCGTACATGCGTACGCTCGTACATGAAAAATTGAATTGAAGAAGCCAGATCAGCCGGAAGCGGGCCGGGAAAAGAAGAATAAATCCCGCACAGACCGCGGAAACTATTGCCAAAGGAGCTGATTTGCGCTTGCAGATAGATGTATTGGATGATAAAAAGATCGTCGCCGTGTGGCTGACGAGAGCTGAGGACGCCAACGAGACCGTCAGGGCGCGGATAGACGGGCTGTGCCGGGAGTACAAGCCGAGGAAATACCAGGTCGCCGTTTACAAGTCAGGCAGAGAAGACCTGCACACGAGCGTCCTGGACCTGCTGGCCTACAACAAACGCCGCGCCGCCGAGCTGCAGGTCCAGCGCGAGAAAGCCGCCAAAGCGGAGCACTCCGCGCAGGAGAGGTAAGATAAGATAAGAAGAAGCCCGCCGGTTCACCACTCACCGGCGGGCGCTTTGGATGTGTTACGCTCGCTGCAAATGCTGCCTCTACGGAATCAAGTTTGTGCACTGGAGTGCAGAAACTTGTCGACAATGCCCCTTGCGGAATGCCGCGGGGTGTGTTACAATGTAATCAACAATGAACGTAATACTACATATCATTATTGTACTATACGCAAAGGAGGAGACCGCAATGCCGGACAACGCGGGGCTGCTTATCGCCGGATACTGCCGCATCTCGGTGGACGACGAGCTGGACAGGGACAATGTGTCCATTGAGAACCAGAAGGCCATCATCAGGGACTTTGTCGGGCACAAATTCCCCGGCGCGGAGCTCGTGTTTTTCGAGGACCGGGACAGGTCGGGCTACACCTTTGAGCAGCGCGAGGGCTATCAGGCCATGCGGCGGGAGCTCATGGCGCACAGGCTGGACATCCTCGTCATCAAGGACTTCTCCCGCTTCTCTCGCCGCAACAGCCGCGGCCTGGTCGAGCTTGAGGACCTGCGCGACGCGGGCGTGCGCATAATCTCCATCGGCGACGGCATCGACTTCCCGAACGACGACGACTGGCTCAAGATCCAGTTCCAGTTCCTCATAAATGAGATGCCCGTCACGGACACGAGCAAGAAGGTCAAGAGCGTCATCCGCCGCCGTCAGGAGGACGGCAAGTGGATCTGCGCCGCGCCCTACGGCTATATCGTGAACAAGAAGCAGCAGTTCGAGGTCGTGCCCGTCGAGGCCGACATAGTTCGCCGCATCTACCGTATGTACATCGACGGCTGGGGCTACAAGAAGATAGCCAACTCCCTCACCGACGAGGGCATACCCACGCCGCGCATGGCCGAGCGCGAGCGCAAGATCGCCGAAGGCGAGGACTACCGCCGCAGCGTCAAGAGCGCGTGGAGCATCGCCACCGTCCAGGGCATACTCGACAACGACTTCTACATCGGTACGCTACGCCAGGGCAAGTACACCCGCGCCAAGATAAACGGCCGGGACATCCTGCGCGACGAGGTGGAGCAGATCGTCATCGAAAACCACCACCAGCCCATCATGGACTACCGCACCTTCGCCGCAGTCCGCGCCCTGCGCGAGAAGCGCGCGAAGTACAACTACCGCGGCGTCAAGATAAACGAGAACGTCTACTCCGGCTTCCTCGAGTGCGGCGACTGCGGCGCGCCCATGTTCGCGCTCAGCCGGCGCGACCTCAAGCCCGCCTACACCTGCGGCACCTATCACCGTCGCGGCACCGCCGGCTGCACTACCCACCACATCCGCGTGGACAAGCTCGACGAGCTTGTGAAGCTCTACGTCCGGAAGGTGCGCGACAACTCCGCGGAGATGCTCGAAAAACTCAACGCTGAGCTCGCGCGCGAGCCCGAGGACGTGGCGGAGACGGAGCGCAGCGCGGCGAACTTAGAGGACGTGCTGCTCGACGCTCAGGAGGAGCTCAAGGCCACGAAGCGCCAGCGCGTGCGCGACATCATGCGCCACCCTGAAAACGAGGCCGTGCTCGAGGCGACCTACGACGAGCTGGAAGCCGACCTCATGCGGAAGATAGAGGGCCTGCAGAGCCAGATAGAGCACGTCACGGACAGGCGCAACACCATAATCCGCGCAAACCGCGCCGCAAAGACGGCGATGGAGGTCTTCGACGACATCATCACGAAACCGCACCTCGAAAAGCAGGACCTGGAGCTCATAATCGAGCGCATCAGGGTCTACGAGGACCACGTTGAGATACGGCTCAAGGCCGACATAGACACGCTGCTGCGCCGCGGCGAGCTGCCGGAGCCGGACACGGAGCCTGTGACGGTGCTGCAGACCTCGACCCACCACCCGGACAGGACCATCAGCGCCAATGTTGTCAATGAGGGTGACCCGCTGGAGATTTTTACGGACAAGGACGGGGAGGTCATTTTTAAGAAGTACTCGCCCATTGGGGAGCTCTCGGATTTCGCGGCGCAGATATGCGATTCGCTGCACAAGTCCACGGACTGCGTGGCCGCCGTCTGCGACAGGGACGTCGTCATCGCCGTGGCCGGAGGGGGCAGGCGCGAGCTCTTTGAAAAGCGCATTTCCCCCGAGCTCGAGCAGATCATGGAGTCGCGCCGAGTTTACCGGCATGAGTCCGGCGGAAGCTCCGTGCCCGTCACCGACGGCGAGAGCGGCTACTGCGTTTCCGTCGCCGCGCCCGTCATCTCCGAGGGCGACCTCATGGGCTGCGTCATCTTCGCCTCGCCCAAGAATGCCCCGCCCTCAGGCGATGTGGAATACAAGCTCGCCCAGACCGTGGCGTCCTTCCTCGGCAAGCAGATGGAGAGCTGAAAGTTGCTGTCCCCCTTCCCGCGCCCATTGCGCCGGGGAGGGGGATGGTTTATAATACGGGGGAAAGCGAGGTCTCTGCATGGAACTTGAAGCCTTTTTCCCCGGCGTCTGGGACAAGCTCACCGACGCCCAGCGGCGCGCGCTGGAGTCCGCGGCGTCTCCGCGCAGACTTGAGGCGGGCGAACAGCTCTCCGGCGCGGGCGAATGCGTCGGCCTGCTCGCGGTGCGCTCCGGGCGGCTGCGGGCCTATATGATATCCGATACCGGGCGAGAGATAACTCTCTACCGGCTCTTTGAGCGCGACATCTGCCTCTTTTCCGCCTCCTGCGTGATGAGGGGCCTGCAATTTGACGTCTCCATCGAGGCCGAGCAGCCCTCGGAGGTGCTGGTCGTCTCCCCGGAGGTCTACAAGCGCGTGATGGAGGAGTCCGCGCCGCTTGCAAACTACACTAACGAGCTGATGGCCTCGCGCTTTTCCGAGGTCATGTGGCTGGTGGAGCAGATACTCTGGAAGAGCTTTGACCGCCGCCTCGCGGCCTTCCTGCTCGAGGAATCGGCCCTTGAGAGCAGCGATGAGCTGCGCATCACGCACGAGCGCATCGCCGCGCACCTCGGCACCGCGCGCGAGGTCGTGACGCGGATGCTGCGCTATTTTCAGTCCGAGGGTCTGGTCAGCCTCCCGCGCGGGACGGTGCGCATCGCGGACAGGCAGGGCCTCGAGGCCCTGGCCGAATGAGGGTGGAGAGTATTATGAAGACATGCTATATCGTCGCCGCGGCGGAGCTCGCGGAGGAGCGGCTCCGGCCGGAGGAGGGCGACCTTGTCATCGCGGCGGACGCGGGGCTCAGGCACCTGGCGCGCCTCGGTATACAGCCCGACCTCGCGCTCGGCGACTTCGACTCCCTCGGATATGTGCCTGAGGCGCCCAGCGTGGAGGTCTGCCCCGTGCGCAAGGACGACACGGACACCATGGCCGCGCTAAAGCGGGCGCACGAGCTGGGTTTCCGGCGCGTGCTGATCTTCGGCGGACTCGGCGGGGCGCGCTTTGACCACTCGCTGGCAAACGTCCAGTCCCTGGCCTGGGCGGACGCGCACGGCATGGATGCCATACTCGTCGGCCGCGGCTGCGCGCTGACGGCCATCTCGGACGGCGCGGCGCTGGAGTTCGACGCGCGTTGTTCAGGCGACTTTTCGGCCTTCTGCTTCGGGCCGGAGGCCTCCGGCGTCTGCGAGACGGGGCTGAGCTATTCCCTCGACGGCGCGGTGCTCACGCCGGACTTCCCCCTCGCCGTGAGCAACAGCTTCACGGGGGAGCGCGCCCGCATCTCCGTGGCGCGCGGCCGGCTCATCATCTATTGGCACGACGACCCGGCCCTGCCGCTGCCGGAACGGACAAGAGCATAAGGAAGGCGCCCCGGAAAAGTCCGGGGCGCCGCTTTATTTGGAGGGGCTGAGTATCATTCGATTACCGTGCCGCTGATCCAGAGCGCGGCGCTGTCGGCGTCGAAGGCGTCGGCCGGGGCGTAGAGATAGCAGCTGGCATAGGCGTCCGTGCCCTTGAGCAGCACGTAATACCAGCTGATGCCGTCCTCGTCCGTGAACTGGGCGGCGTAGCTGCCGTAGCTGTCGTAGGCGAACTCGGTGCCCGCGGGCACGGCGTTCTGCACGCCGCTGCGGGTGGAATACTCCTCCACGTCCGCGGGCAGGGGCACTCCGGCAGCCTCATAGGCGTCCTTGCCGAAGCGGCTGCAGGAGATGGTCACGCCGTCCTTTTCAAAGACGACGTAGTTCGTGGGCAGGGGATCGGTGGTGGAGCCGGTCTCCATCTCGAAGCCCTCGGGCAGGCGGAAGGTGCCGACGCCCTCGACGGTGTAGTCCACCAGGCCGTCGTCCGCCGCCGGGGCGTCGGAGACGGGGGACTCCTCCGCACCGCAGGCGGCGAGGGCCAGGCAGAGGGAGAGCAGCAGGACGAGCGCGGTGAGCTTTTTCAGTTTCATTACGGGTGTGCCTCCTTGCTTTGTTTATGCCTGGAGCATACCACACCCGGACCGCGCCGCCGTCCAAGTGTTTTCCCTCAGCGGTAGGCGCGCTCGAAGATGGCGAGGCAGTCCTCGTCGGAGAGCGCGGCGGGGTCGGACTCGAAGAGGCCGCCCATGGTGGCCCGGGCGTTGCGCGCGAGCTCCGGGAGCTCCTCGCGCGTGAAGCCGTAGTCCGACATCCGCAGGCCGTCCACGCCGCAGTCGGCCTGCAGCCGCTCCAGCGCGGTTATGAAGTCCTGCGCACGGCTCGCCCCGGCCATGCCCATGGCCTGAGCCAGGCGGACGAAGCGCTCGTCGCAGACGTGCAGGTCCACGAAGTGCTGGTAATAGGCCCTGGAGATCATGATGAGCCCGGCACCGTGGGGCAGCTCGCGGTGGAAGGCGCTCATGGCGTGCTCCATGGCGTGCTCGCTGGTGCAGCAGCCGGTGACCATGGAATAGCCCGAGAGCGTGTTGGCAAAGGCGACCTTCCCGCGCGCGGCCATGTCGGAGCCGCAGCGCACCGCGGCGGCGAGGTTTTTCGCCACATTCTCAACGGAGGTCAGGGCTACCATGTCGGAGAACGGGTTGGCAAAGCGCGAGATGTACACCTCGACGCTGTGGAAGAGCGCATCGAAGCCCTGATAGGCCGTGTAGTCCGGCGGCACCGTGGCCATCAGCTCCGGGTCGACGATGGAGAGCACGGGGAAGAGCGAGTCATAGCCGCCGAAGCCTATCTTCTCCCGTGCCTCGGTGTTGGAGACGACGCCCCACTGGTCCACCTCGCTGCCGGTGCCGGCGGTGGTGGTTATGGCTATAACGGGCAGGGGCTCGTGCGCCAGGGGCAGGCCCTTGCCCGAGCCGCCGGAGACGTAGTCCCAGAGGTCGCCGTCGTTCGTGGACATGGCCGCTATGGCCTTGGCGGCGTCCATGACGCTGCCGCCGCCGAGCGCGACGACGAAGTCGCAGCCGTTTCGCCGCGCGAACCGGGCGCCCGCCATGACCGTGTCCTTGGAGGGATTGGACTCGACCTGGTCAAAGAGCCGAAACTCCGCGCCGCCGTGGGCCAGCAGCTCCATGACGCGGTAGAGGGATCCGGAGTCCTTGGCCGAGCGGCCGGAGGACGAGACCAGCAGCGCCGTCCGGCCGGGGAGGGGCTGGCGGCCCAACTCGTTGAGCGCGCCCGCGCCGAAGAGCCAGCGCGTGGGCATGTATATGGAAAAACTCATGATCTTTTTACTTCCTTTCCGGGCGGCTCAGCCTATTGCGCTCTCCGCCCATTTTTTGAGTTCGCCGTCGGAAGAGCCGCCGTTGAGGAGCCTGCCGGGCAGGACCTCAGCGCCGGGGCAGCTGACGCGCAGCGCCTCGGCGGCCCGACCCAGGCCGCTGCCGCCGGAGGTGGCGAAGGGGACGACGCGCTTGCCCGCAAAGTCGTGGCTCTCGAGGAAGCTGTGTATTATCCTCGGCGCGGTGTACCACCAGATGGGGAAGCCGACAAAGACGGTGGCGTAGCCCGAGAGGTCCACCGGCTCCCCGGCTATGGCGGGGCGGCAGGCGGCGTCGTGCGCCTCTAGGGTGCTGCGGCTCTTGCTGTCGGCCCAGTTGAGGTCGGCGCGGGTGTAGGGGACCGCGGGGCGGATCTCGTAGAGGTCGGCTCCGACGGACTCGGCCAGCCGCCGGGCCGCACGCGCGGTGGTGCCAGTGGCCGAGAAATATGCCACAAGGGTCTTGCTGCTCATGTGATTACCTCCAGATTCAGATTTGCGCCCCGATGACGCGGAAGGTCTTCCGCCTCCGGCCGCGGGCGCAAAAGCGGCGGGAGGACGAATATGACCGCAGAAATCCGCATCATGCGGCACGCCTCCCATATAAAGATCAAGGCGCAGCCGGGAGGTGTTTCCCGACTGCGCCTTGATTGTAAACCGGAACGCGCATTATATCAAATACTTAGTTTATCGCCTCTATCCATGCTCAAAAAGCATTTGATGTGCTCAATGAACCGGGCCGATGCAAGGCTGAAGGGCTGGCCGCGCTTCCAGGCGAGCACGCTGGTGGCCGTGAGCGCGGGGCTGAGGGGCCGGTAGGTCACCTTGCTCTGGTCCCAGAGCGGCACGGCGCCCTCGATGACCACGGAATAGGCGAGGCCGCTGGCCACCATGAGCGCGCCGTTGGTGTTGAGGTTGCTGGTGAACACGACGTTCAGCCGCTCGTAAAAGTCCCCGAACCAGCTGGCCAGCTCGCCGCGCACGCTGGTGCGGCGGGGGAGTATCAGCGGACGGCCCAGCAGGTCCTGCGCCGTCACGTTCTCCTGCGAGGCCAGCGGATCGTCCGGGCGCATCAGGACGACCCAGCGCTCCTTTATGTCCAGGCGGATGAACTCGTACTTGCCTATGTCCACGGGCTCGAGCAGCAGCCCGATGTCCAGCAGGCCGCGGTCCATCTGCTCCGTGACCAGGTCAGCCGTGGCGGTGTAGAGGTCGAAGCCGACGCGGGGATAGCGCTCCCGGAAGCTGCGGAAGAGCTCCGGCAGCAGCGAGACGGAGGCCAGCTCGCCGCAGCCGACGGAGATGCGGCCCTCCACCAGCTCATCCTGCTCTGAGAGCTCAGCCTCGGTCTTGTCCACGAGCTCGAGTATCTCCTCAGCCCGGCGGCGGAGCAGCATGCCCTCGCTCGTGAGCCTTATGCGGCGCGGCCCACGCTCCATGAGCCGGACGCCAGTCTCCTCTTCCAGCTGAGAGAGCTGGCGGCTGAGCGTCGGCTGAGTTATGTGCAGCACCTCGGCCGCCCGGGTTATGCTCTCCTCCCGGGCGACGGTAAGGAAATAGCGCAGCACCCTTATCTCCATGCAAAAGACCCCTTTGCCTCGGATGTATGCCTTGATATGCAAATTTTATCATGTCCATGCCCGCGGGGCAACAAAAAACAGCGCCGCACTCAGGTGCGGCGCTGTGTGGGGAAACGTGTGCTGCTCAGGCCCGGCCCCGGGAGACAGCGCGCTGGATGAGCTTGATGAGCTCGACGATGGGGATGACGCTGACGGCGAAGCACAGGGCGATGAGGTACTCGCTGAGCTCCACGCTGGTGAAGTCGAAAGCGTTGGCAATGAAGGGCACCTCGCAGACGAGGGTCGTGGCGATCAGGCTGCCGAGAGCGGCCCAGTTGAGGGTCTTGTTCATGCTGTGCAGCGTGAAGATGCTGCCGCGCTGCGAGCGCATGTTGAAGCTGTGGAAGATCTCGGCCATGCTCATGGTGACGAAGGCCATGGTAGTGCCGTCGGGGCTGTCGGCGATCTCCCAGACGCCGGACTCGATGTAGTGGCCGACAAAGTAGCTCGCGAGGGTCAGCAGGCTGACGAGCAGGCCCTGATAGGCGATGTCGAAGCCCATGCCGCCGGCAAAGACGCCGGCCTTGGCGTCACGCGGCTTGCGGCGCATGATGTCGGGTTCGGCCTTTTCCATGCCGAGCGCGAGAGCGGGGAAGCAGTCGGTGACGAGGTTTATCCAGAGCAGGTGGACGGGCTGGAGTATCGTGAAGCCCATGAGCGTGGCGACAAAGATGCTGATGACCTCGCTCATGTTGGAGCCGAGCAGGAACTGGATGGCCTTGCGTATGTTGTCGTAGATGCGGCGGCCCTCTTCAACGGCGCCGACGATGGTGGCGAAGTTGTCGTCCGCGAGGACCATGTCCGCGACGTTCTTGGTGACGTCGGTGCCGGTGATGCCCATGCCGACGCCGATGTCGGCGCTCTTGATGCTGGGCGCGTCGTTTACGCCGTCGCCGGTCATGGCGGTGACGGAGCCGTGCTTGCGCCAGGCGTTCACTATGCGGGTCTTGTGCTCGGGCTGCACGCGGGCGTAGACGCTGATGTCCTTGAACTGGCGGTCAAACTCCTCGTCGCTCATGTCATTGAGCTGGCTGCCGGTGATGGCGCGGGTCTCGGGCGTGAGGATGCCGAGCTCGCGGGCGATGGCCATGGCGGTGCCGATGTGGTCGCCGGTTATCATGATGGGGCGGATGCCGGCGCTGCGGCACTCCTCGATGGCGGCCTTGACCTCGGGGCGCACCGGGTCGATCATGCCGGTGAGGCCGATGAAGGTGAGGTCATGCTCGAGGTTTGCGGGGCTGCAGTCTTCGGGGACGGAGTCCCAGAGCCGCTCGCTGGCGGCGAGGACGCGCAGTGCGCGGTCGGCCATGGCCTTGTTGGCGGCGAGGATCTCGCTGCGCTTGGCGTCGGTCATGGGCTTGACGGCGCCGTTGTCCAGATAGGACGTGCAGAGCTTGAGAATCTCGTCGGGAGCGCCCTTGGTGTACTGGACAATGCCCTGCGCCGTCTTGTGGATGGTGCTCATCATCTTGCGCATGGAGTCGAAGGGTGCCTCGCCCACCCGGGGCTGGGCCTCCTTGAGCGCGGGCTTGCCGAGGCCGAGGCCGTGGGCGTAGTTGACGAGGGCGCACTCTGTCGGCTCGCCGACGGCGACGCCGCTCTCGTCCTCCTCCGCGTCGGAACACAGGCTCATTGCGGTGGCGAGGAGCTTCTCGTCGTCGCCGTAGTGGTCGACGACGGTCATCTTGTTCTGGGTGAGGGTGCCTGTCTTATCCGAGCAGATGACCTGGGCGCAGCCGAGGGTCTCGACGGCGGTCAGGCGGCGGATTATGGCGTTGCGCCTGGACATGTTCGTGACGCCTATCGAGAGCACCACGGTGACGACCGCGGCCAGGCCCTCGGGTATGGCGGCGACGGCCAGGGAGACGGCTACCATGAAGCTGTCGAGCACGACGTTGAAGTCGAGCCCGCCCGCGCGGAGTATCTGCACGGCGAAGATGACGACGCAGATGCCGAGCACGAGCCAGGTGAGGATCTTGGAGAGCTGGCTGAGCTTGATCTGCAGCGGGGTCTGACCCTGCTCGGCGCGCGCGAGCGCGTCGGCGATCTTGCCCATCTCGGTCTCCATGCCGGTGGCGGTGACGACCATGGTGCCGCGGCCGTAGACGACGGTGGAGCCCATGTAGCACATGTTCTTGCGGTCGCCGAGGGGCACATCGGAGCCGTCCTTGAGGTCGATGATGTCGATGAACTTGTAGACGGGGACGCTCTCGCCGGTGAGGGCGGCCTCCTCTATCTGGAGGCTGGCGCTGTCGAGTATGCGGCCGTCGGCGGGAACGGCGTCGCCCGCCTCAAGGTGGACTATGTCGCCCACCACGAGCTCGGCGCTGGGCACGACGCAGAGCTTGCCGTCGCGCACGACCTTGCTGGTGGCGGCGGACATGGCCTGCAGGGCCTCTATGGCCTTTTCCGCCTTGTTTTCCTGATAGACGCCGAGCACGGCGTTGATTATGACGACGGCCATGATGATGATGACATCTGCAAAGCCCTCGCCCTCGGGGCCAAAGACGCTGGTTATGGCGCTTATCGCCGCGGCGGCTATGAGGATGATTATCATCGGGTCGGCCATCTGCGCGAAGAAGCGCTTTATGAGCGAGTCCTTCTTCTCAGCGGCCAGCTCGTTCCTGCCGTCGCGCTCCAGCCGCTTTGCGGCCTCGCCGGAGCTCAGGCCCTCTTCGCTGCTGCCTACCTCGCGCAGTACGCTTTCGGCGTCCTCGCAATAGTACTTCAACATTACCATCCTTTCATTACATAAAGAAAAACTCATGGATAGGGGTATCCTATCCATGAGTCTTGTCTTTTAATGCAAGCCAGGCGAAACCCAATTTCCGCCATGCTGTTGACTTGCCTCCGCCGTATGCGGACGACTACTCCCTCACGGGTAAAAGCATGTTACCACGCCATGCCCGCCGTGTCAAGTGGCTGGCCGCAAAACCCTCTTCGCATTTGGACGAAAAGGTGTTAAAATATCGCTACAATACACTAAGGGGTGCTGTAATGTACGAGAGGATCACGCTGCCCAACGGGGCAAGGATAGTCTGCGAGCATATGGACGCTGTGCGCTCGGCCTCCCTGGGCATCTGGGTCGGCGCGGGCTCGAGATACGAGAAATACTCCGAGGCGGGCAGTGCGCACTTCATAGAGCACATGCTCTTCAAGGGGACCTCGCAGTACACCGCCGCGCAGCTTGCGGAGCGGATGGACGCCGTCGGCGGGCAGATGAACGCCTATACGACGCGGGACAACACCTGCTTTTATGCCCGCGTGCTGGACACGCACCTGTCCCTCGCGACGGACACGCTCTGCGCCATGTTCTTCGACTCCCGCTTCGACGAGGCGGACGTGGAGAACGAAAAGGGCATAATACAAGAGGAGATAGACATGTACGAGGACACGCCCGAGGACGTGGCGGCGGAGCGGCTCATCGGCGGCTGCTTCCCCGGCGCGCTGGGGCGGCCCGTGCTCGGCCGGAGCTCCAGCTTGGCACGCCAGACGGGCGAGAGCCTGCGAGACTTCATGTCCAGGCACTACGCCGCGCCGCGGGTCGTGGCGGCGCTCTCCGGCAGCTTTTCGGACGCGGACGTGGAGGAGCTTGCCCGGCGCTTTTCCGCCATGCCCGCCGCAAAGCCGAAGAAGCCGGAGCGCTCGGCCTACCGACCCTGCCTCACGGTCAGGCGCAAGGCCACGGAGCAAAACCAGCTGGTGCTGGGTTTCCCCGGACTTGAGACGGCGAGCGGAGAGCGCTTTGCCATGCAGCTGCTCTCCGGCATACTCGGAGGCAACGCCTCCTCGCGCCTCTTCCAGACCCTGCGCGAGAAGCACGGGCTCTGCTACTCGGTCTATTCCTTCACGGCGGGCTTTGAGGACACGGGCCTCTTCGCCGTCGCCGCGGCGACGAACCGGGACACCGAGGCGCGCGCCCTCGGCGTCATAATGGACGAGCTGCGCCGCCTCCTGGACGAGGGCGTCACCGAGGACGAGCTCTCCCGGGCCAGGGAGCAGGTGAAGGCCTCCATACTCATGAGCCTCGAGTCCACGGGCTCGCGGATGAACCGCCTGGGCTACGGCGAGCTATTCCTCGGCGGCGCGCTCAGCCCGGACGAGCTCATAGAGCGCTACGACGCCGTCACGCGCGAGGATGTCCTCGCCCTCGCCCGCCGCTGCCTCGCGCCCGAGACCATGTCCTTCTCCGCCGCCGGCCGCGTGAGCGCGGCGGAGGATTACCGCAAATTGCTCGGCATGCCTGAATAAAGAAAACAGCCGCCCACGGGCGGCTGTTTTTTATTTGAGTGTCAGCTCCGGGCGGCCCATTACGCCGGGGCCGAGGGCGTATTTCTGGAACACCAGCACGGGCGCGCCGGTGGAGTCGAGCTTGAACTGAGCCTCGTCCAGCACGGCGTCGAGGTCTATGTCTTCCAGCGCCCAGTAGGTCTCGCCCTCGCCGGGGTTCGTGACCAGCTCCACGAGCGCAGACCTGGCCCGCTCGCGCCAGTCCGGCCCCGCGGCGTCCTCTATGGTCAGCTCCTCGCCGGTCTTGAGGTAATAATTATAGTAGTGGAAGGTCTCATAGGCCGAGGCGAGCGTCTCGGTCTTTATAACGGCGAAGGAGATAACCTCGTCCGAGGCGTAATAGACCTCGTAGTCGACATCTATGCCTATGGGATGGTACTCCTCCGGCGTGCCGCCGGTGGCTATGAATGCGTCGTAATACTCCTCGGCGCGGGCCTCGGACTGAGCCACCTCGGCATTCACCGTGGCCTGGATGAGCTGATTCACGCTGTCGGCCCAGTCGGCGCCGCCGAGCTGCACGTCTATGGCCGGGACCTCGATGTCCACGTTCTTCTTGTCGTCCTCATAGTGATCGCGGCGGACGGTCAGCACCCGGCAGACATCGCCGAGCACGGGAACCTCGTACAGGGCCCCGGCAAAGGTCGGCACGGTGTTGAGCATGAGCACAAAGACCGCGCAGGCCGCAAGTATGGGCGAGGCAATCCTCACCGCCGCCCTACGGCGCCGGGCGCGCCGTGTGCCGCGCCTGATCGCGCCCTCCACGAGGCCGGGCAGTTCCTCGGGGATCTCCGTCTGCATGTATATGTCGCGAAGTTCGTCCTTCATCGCTCACACCTCCCCGTCGTCAAGCTCCACGCGCAGCAGCGCCAGGGCCTTGTAGAGCCGGGATTTCGCCGTGCTGAGCGTGCACCCGGCGGCCTGGGCCACCTCCGCGAGCTTCATGTCCTCGAAAAACCGCAGCACTATGACGGTCTTGAGCTTCGGCGGCAGCGCCGCCACAGCGTCGTACAGCGCAAGCGCCTCCGTGCGGCCGCCCGCGTCGTCAGGCCCGGGCAGGCTCTCGTCGGCGGGCTCCGTGTCCCGGCGGCGGCGGAGACGGTCTATGCTCTCGTTCACCAGTATGCGGCAGAACCAGGGCTTTATCCGCTCCGGGTCGCGCAGAGTGGGCAGCTTGCGCAGGCCCTTTTCAACGGAGTCCTGCACGATGTCCAGCGCGTCCTCGCGGCTGCGCACATAGCTGTACGCGATGCGGTAAAAGCTCTCCTCGTTCCGACGGACAAAGTTGGCGAATTCCTCGCCGCTCATATCAGCCGAGAGCCTTCTCTGCGGCCTCGCGCACGGCGGAGGCGTCCTCCGCCACGCAGAGCACCACATAGCGCCCGCCGGAGAGGATGACCGCGTTTTCCAGCTTCGGCACCTCGGCGGGAATGTAGCTCGAGTAGTTCTCTATGCGGTCCGCGTTGCGGGTCTCGAGCTTCTTTACCAGCGCGGCGGCGGCATCGGCGTCCTTCGTCTCGAAAACCGCCAGCTCCTCGGCCGTGGCGCCGGTACCGGCGCGTACCCAGCAGCGCGTGTCCGCGTCAGTGCCGTAGAGGCCCTGGGCCACGGATTCATCCAGGGCATAGAGCTCCTCGCCAAAGGTTCCGACGGAATAGAGCTCCTCTCCGAGCTCGTCGATGTTCAGCTCCAGCTCGCCTCCCTGCCCGCAGGCCGCGAGAGGGAGCACAAGGCAGAGCGCCAGCAGTGCGGCGGCTATTCTCTTTATCATGTTATCGTCCTCTTTCTATCTCTATCTATTGTCTATTGTGCGGTGTGCGTTCTCAGATAATCCATCCACTTGACGCAGTACTCCGGGGTGAGGTGCACGCCGTCGCCTGTCGCCTCATAGGGAAGGTAGCCGTCCTCGTCCATGACGCCCGCGGCCACATCCACGTACCAGACCTCTTTCTCGTCGGCGAGGTCGCGCAGCTGGGCGTTCAGGCGCTCGACGTTGGCGATGGTGTATACGTCGTCGGTGGAGTCCTTCCACTTACTGACGGGCATGATGGACTGGATGTATATCGTGGCGTCCGGGTTTATCTCGCGTATCTTGTCGATTATCTTGCCGTAGTCCTCTTTGAACACGCTTTCATAGACCCAGCCGAGCTCATTCATGCCGAGCATGATGTAGACCTTGCCAAACTCCATGGATGCTAGCTGATCGAAGGCCCGGGCCTTCCCGCCGCCTGAGATGTTGCAGTAGTCCGTGAAGATGCTGTCCACCGTGAGGCCGACCTCGGTTATGAAGGTGGCGTTTGAAAGGCCGGAGTACATCTTCAGACCCTCGGTGCGGGAATTGCCGATGAACACGGCGTCGTCAAAATAGCTGTCGTCCACGGCCTCGCTCTCGGGTACGAGCATATCGCAGTCATTGGGCGTGGGGGAGGGCTTGGCGTCCTCCGCGGTCTCGTCCCCGCCGGAGAGCTCGCCGCCGGCAGCGTCCTCGCCGCCGGACTTATCATCGGGCTGGGCGCTCTCAGCCGCCGGGGCGCTCTCCCGCGCGGGGCCGCTGTCCGCCGAGACGTGTGAGCCGTGGCCGATGAAGAAGGTCGAGCCGCCTATGAACATGCAGACGACGACCGCGAAAACGGCCAGCGCCGTCTTTAATCCGCGCCCGAAGCGCGCTTCCCGGCTTCCGCGCCGGCTGCTCTTTCTGCTCATGTCCTGGCTCATCCCCTGTCTGTCTATCTGTATATAATGACGCGGCTGGCTGGCGAAAAGTTGATTGAAAAGAAAATTTTATATGATATAATCCGGGCAGAAGGGAGGCGGTACGTGTGAACGACACTCTCAAAACCGCGATAGGTATTTTGATACCCTTCCTGGGCACGGCGCTCGGGGCCTGCTTTGTGTTCTTCCTCAAGCGGGAGGCGAGCCCCTGGGTACAAAAGTTGCTGCTCGGCTTCGCGTCGGGCGTGATGATAGCGGCCTCGGTCTGGTCGCTGATAATCCCGGCCATAGACATGGCGGAGGGCCAGGGCGTGACGCCCTGGGTACCGGCCGCCGTGGGCTTTATGGCGGGCATAATCTTCCTGCTCATCCTCGACAGCGTGATACCGCACCTGCACCTCGGCTCCGACTGCCCGGAGGGCAGGAGCTGCTCCCTCGGCAAGAGCACGATGCTGGTGCTGGCCGTGACGCTGCACAACCTGCCGGAGGGCATGGCCGTCGGCGTGGTGTTCGCGGGCGCGCTCTCGGGCGAGACGGCGGTCTCCGCCGCCGCGGCCTTCACGCTGGCCGCAGGGATAGCGCTGCAAAACGTGCCGGAGGGCGCGGTGATCTCCATGCCGCTCGTCGGCCAGGGCGTGAGCCGGGGCAGGGCCTTCGGCATGGGCGTGCTCTCCGGCGTGGTGGAGCCCATAGGCGCGCTGCTCACGATACTCCTGACCGGCCTCGTGACGCCCGCGCTGCCGTACATACTCTCTTTCGCCGCCGGGGCGATGATCTATGTCGTCGTGGAGGAGCTCATCCCCGAGGCCCAGGCGGGCGAACACTCCAACGTCGGCACGATAGGCGCGGCGCTGGGCTTTGTGATAATGATGATACTGGACGTCGCGCTCGGCTGAGCGGGCGTCAGTCCTCGATGCCGACGGCACGCACGGGCGCGCCGTCGGCGTCTTTGTATTTCAGGGGCAGCGCCGCAAAAAACACGCGCCTGCCCGCAATTTCCGTAAGATTGCAGAGGTTTTCGACGATTACGAGGCTGTTTTCAAACATTATGTGGTGCCTCGGGAAGCCCTCGGCGTCCATGGGGTCTATGCCCATCGTGTCGAGGCCGATGCCCTTGACGCCGAGCTCCACGGCGCGGCGCACGGCGGCCTCGGAGAGCACGGGGAAGCGCCCGAAATACTCCGGAGTGTTCCAGAAGCGGTCCCAGCCCGTGCAGACGAGCAGGAAATCCGCGCCCGCGGCGCCTTCCACGGCCTCGGCGGGCACCTCGCCGCCGGGGGCGCAGCCGCGCGCGTCGAGAACAAAGGCCGTGCCGCAGAAGGCGGAGGCGGGCAGCTCGTCAAGCTGCGGCCGGTCAACGCGCATGTGCGCCGGGGCGTCCATGTGCGTGCCGACGTGGGAGAATACCTCCAGCCGCGTCTCGCGGAAGCCGTCGCGTTCGAACGTGCTGCCCTCGGAGAGCTTCGGCTGCTCCGTGCCGGGCCAGACGAGGATGTCTTCGGTTATGGTGTGAGTGAGGTCGTGAACGAGCATGACGGCACCGTCTTTCTATGATCATCTGTACTGCCTATGATAACACGCCGAATCACGCCCCGTCAACGCGCAAAGGCGGCGTAAAAGAGCTCCGTATAGGTGAGCTTGCCCTCCGGCCGCTCCGAGAGCATGAGGCTCATGCCGGAGACGCGGCAGGGGACTGCTCCGGCGAGGAGCGAGCGCGGATCGGCCGAGCCGAACACCCGCCGCGCGAGCGTGAGATGGGGATAAAAGCGCCGGTCCTCGAGCGCGAAACCCCGCGCCCTGAGCTCCGAGGCGAGGCGGCTTTGCAGCGCTGTCAGCGCCGGACAGTCGGCGGCGCCGAGCCACCAGATGTCGCCGCCCTCGCGGCGAAAGCGCCCGGCGTGGTCGAAGCTGAGCGTGAAGGCCCCGGCCCCCGCCGCCGCGGCGCTCATCGCGGCCTCGATGTCCGCCAGCCGCGAGCCCGGCAGCTCGCCGAGGAAGGCGAGCGTGAGGTGGAGGTTCTCGCGCCGCGAGTAGTTGGCGCGCCCGGCCTGAGCGCGCAGCCTCTCCCGCGCCGCCTCAAAGGCGTCGAGCGCCCGGTCACCGAAGTTTATCGCAATGAACAGCCTCATAGTAATTACCCGCCCTGAGTGTAAAAGTTTTTTGCCCCGCTTTTTTACAAAAAAGCGGGTGGAGTCCAGAGGCAAAGCCTCTGGCTGCCCGCCGCAGCGGGCGGAATCCCCTTGTGCTTAAAAGGTCAGGATGGTGGTCAAAGGGGGAAACCCTACCAAGAAGTTCCCCCTTAAATATTTACGTATTGCTGAACGCCCCCGCCGGCTCCAGCCTCTCGCCGCCCAGGATGTCGGCCGCGGCGGAGACGTATTCCTCCGGGCGCCGCGTCTTGGCGAGGCGCTTCATCGCCTTGGCGGAGTCGGGGAAGAGATACCGCAGATAGCCCCAGAGCTCCTTCATGCGCAGCATGGCCGAGCCCGCGGAGCCGAAGTCGCGGCAGCAGGCGTCGTATATCTCGTCGTGGAAGGCCCGGAGCGCCTGGCGCTCAACTCCGCCTCCGCCCCGGATGAGCGAGAAGAGCGCCGGGTTCGCCGCCGCGCCGCGGCCCAGCATCAGCGCCGACATGCCCGGAAAGCGCGCTTCAAGCGCCCTCGCGGTCTCCGCCGTGAAGACGTCGCCGTTGTAGCAGAGCGGCCAGGGGCCGTCCTCCGGGAAGAACTCCGGCCTCGCGGGCAGCTTGTACATGTCCCGGCGCACGCGGGGGTGGACGATGAGCTCGGAGATGGGGAAGCGCCGGTAGATGTCCAGCAGCGCGGCGAACTCCGCCGGGTCCTCGACTCCGAGGCGGGTCTTGACCGAGACGCGGGGCATCCCCGGCTCGGAGAACACGCGATCGAAAAACGCCTCCAGCTCCTCCGGAAAGGCCAGAAAGCCCGAGCCCTTGCCCTTGGCGGCGACGGTGCCGGAGGGGCAGCCGAGATTGAGGTTCACCTCGCCGTAGCCCATGTCCGCGAGCAGCTTTGCCGCCCAGATGAAGTCGCCCGGGTCGCGGCAGAGGAGCTGCGGCACGAGGGGCACGCCCTCATTTCGGACGGGGTCGAGCTCCCGGGCCGCGCGCGGCGGCAGGACGTGCTCGCGCGTGGGCGAGTAAAAGGGCGCAAAATATTTGTCCGCCGGGGCAAAATACCGCATGTGGGCCCGGCGGAAGGCATAGCCTGTGACGCCCTCGAGGGGCGCAAAATAGAGCTGCAAGACCGGTTTCTCCTTCCCGCGGGCCTATTCGCCGCCGAATACGGCGGTGACACGTGCACCCGCGCCCACGTTTTCTATGACCAGCCGCCCGCCGTGGCGGCGGCAGAGGATGTCGCAGATGTTCAGGCCCAGGCCCAGGTGCTCCGAGCCGCCGCCCTCGCCCTTGTAAAAGGGCGCCGCGGCCTTTTCGAGCCCCTCGCGCGTGAAGCCGCCGCCGTCGTCCGTCACGGCGACGCGCATGGCACCGTTCACCAGCGAGAGGTCGATGTCCACGTGGGAGCGCGCGTAGCGGGCGCTGTTCGAGAGGATGTTCCCGCAGACCTGCATGACGACCTCGATGTCCACCTCCGCCGTGCCCTCCGCGGACGTGACGCACACCTCGCGGCCCGCGAAGAGTATCTCCGCCGTCTCGCGCAGGCCCTCGGCTATGGCCGAGAGCTGCATCGGCGCGCGCTTCACCTCCACGTCCTCCATGCGCTGGAGGTTCGACATGGCGTCCGCATAGCGGACAAGGCGCTCGATATGCGTCTTCATGACGCCGACGTCCGCGGCGGCCTCGCTGCCCGGCGGCAGTTCGGCCTCCAGCAGGGAGGCCCGGCCGCGCAGGACGGTGAGCGGGGTTCGCAGGTCGTGGGCGAAGGCGGCGTTCAGGCGGCGGCGCTCCTCCATCTGCGCCCAGTGCTCGCGGTTGAGTTCCAGCAGCGCGGCGCGCATCTTCTCAAAGGACTCGCACAGCCGCCCCAGCTCGTTGCCGCAGGGGACCTCCACCGTGAAGCCCAGGTCGTTTTCCGCGATCTTCTCCGACGCGGCGTTGAGTATCTCTATGGGCCGCCTGAGCTTGCGCCGGTAGAAGATGACGGCGCAGAGAATTATGGCGCCGAGGTAGGAGACGGGTATGGTCAGGGCCTGGAGCAAGCGGCACACATAGTCGATGGACTTGTCCTCGGCGCTGTACTCGGGCATGATTATCACGCCGCCCACGTCGCTCACCAGGCTGCCCTCGTCATAGGGGACGCTGCCGCTGTCCACGGCGTGGTCGTCCGCGTCGTATATGACGTAGACCTCGGCGTCGTTCGTGTAGCCGTACTCGGCGTGCCCGCCCTCGGGTATGGGTATCTGCTCGGCCTGGTCGCGGTATTTATAGTAGAGCTCGATCCGCGTGTTGTCCAGCCCGTTTATTATGAGAGCGCAGACGGCGGTCGCGGCGAGGGCGGTGACGACCATGTAGAGCACGAAGCTAAGGCGCAGCGGCATATTTTTGAGCCTGCGCCGGCGGCGCTCGTTTGCGGCCTTTATCTTGCCCAACGGTAGCCGACCCCCCAGACGGTCTCAATGTACTGCCTCTCGCAGCCTGCGGCGGCGAGTTTGGCGCGGATGCGCCGGACGTGCTCGGAGATTACGCTGGAGTCGCCCTCGCCGTCTATGCCCCAGACGCACTCGTAGATGCGCTCGCGGTCGAACACCATGCCGGGGTTCTGCGAGAGGAACTCCACTATGTCGAATTCGCGCCGCACGAGGCCCAACTCGTGCCCGGCCCAGGTGACCTTGCGGTCCGTGTAGTTTATTACGAGCTCGCCGTCAAAGCGGAGCTCGGAGGCCGAGCCGTGGCGGCGCTCGCGCCTCAGGTGCGCGTCCACGCGAGCGGCCAGCTCGTCGAGCGAGAAGGGCTTGACGACGTAGTCGTCCCCTCCGGCGGCAAAGCCGCGGAGCTTGTCGCTCTCCTCGACGCGGGCGGTGAGGAAGATTATGGGGCAGGCGACGTGCTGGCGGATGCGGCGGCAGACCTCGAGTCCGTCGAGGTCCGGCATGTTCACGTCCAGCAGTATGAGGTCCGGCGCGCGGCCGGCCTGGCGCACGGCCTCCTCGCCGCTCGAGGCCCGCATGATCTCGTAGCCGCGGGAGGCAAAGCAGCGGGCGAGGGTGTCTACTATATCAGGCTCATCGTCGGCGATGAGCAGCTTATCGGCCATTTTTGGGACCCTCCTCGGTCTTGTGGTGCTGTTTGTGCTCCAGGTGCTCCTGATGCACGAGACAGATGCGGCGGTAGATGAGCAGGCCCACGCCGCTTATGAGCAGCGTCACGCCCAGGGCGACGCCGGCGAAGACGTAGTTCTGCACGCCGAGCGCGCTGCCGCCGATGGTGGAGGTGACGATGGACGGAATGCGCGCCACGGTGGTTATCCAGAACCAGGTCCAGGGCCCCATGCCGGTGAGCGGGACAAAGTAGCTGAGCAGGTCCTTCGGCGTGCCGGGGATGAGCATCAGCAGAAATACCAGCGTGTTGCGCCGCCGCGTGTCGCGCAGGAAGCGGAGGGACTCTATCTTCTCCTTAGAAAAGAATATCTCCACCGCCCGGACGCCGAAGCGGCGGACGAAGAAATACACGGCCATGCTGCCTATCGTCGTGCCCGCGAGGCAGAGCAGCGTGCCCTCCACGGCGCCGAAGGCGTAGCCCGCGCCAATCTCCATGGGCTCGCCCGGGATGATGGCGACGAACACCTGCAGAAGCTGCATGCCCAGGAACCAGACGCGGCTCATCAACCCGCCGGAGTCCACCCAGGCGCGGAAATGCTCGGGCTCGGAGACGAATTTAAGCATGGGCCGCCCCACGAACCAGGCTATGGCCGCCGTCAGCAGGACGAAGACGGCGATGGAGGCCGCGGCTATTATTTTCTTGGCTTTTTCAGACAACTCAGGCCGGTCGTGAGACGGCATAGTCCTCTCCCCTGTGGAAAATATTTCTGACGCAGGGCGCGCCGGAGAGCGGGCCCTTGTAGATGAGTTCGGCTCCGGGCAGGCGGGTGAAGTCCTCCGGCCGCATGAGCGAGGGCGCCTTGGGCAGCTCGACAGCGCCGGACCTTGCCAACACGTCGCCGACGAACTGGGAGCAGAAGAAATGGTAGCCCCGCTCGTGCGCGATGTCAAGCCTGCAGAGCGCGGTGCCGAGGATGCTGTAATGATAGAGCTCGCGCTGGAGCAGCATGGAGCCCACGCGGGCCTCTATGGCCTCGCGCTGCCCGGGCGTGACGGCGAGGCGGTAGACCGCGCAGGGGATGTCCGGGTGGCGGGCCATGTAGCTGCGCGCGCAGTCCTCCCTCACCAGGCCCGCCGGCAGGGGGCGGCGCGGGTGCAGCCGCGCAAAGCTGTATATCTCCCCGCCGGAGCCGAGCCCGAGCGAGATGTGGGTGTACTCGTCGCCCGTCAGCGCGCGGATGAGTCTTGAAAACGCTGTCCCGGAGCGGGACAGCAAGAGGTATACGCAGTTCATTTTGTTCATCTCCCGCAACAAACATAACGGCGGGAAATCAACATTTCATCTATTCGCCTGAAAATTCATTACAGTAGCGAAAAAACCTTGTAATTCCGGAAGCGCGGTGTTATCATTTGTTGTATTATCGCGGATAATATATCCATACGCGAGAGAGTTAAGTTGCTAAGAGGAGGAACAAGAAATGAAGCTCAGGATCTCTGAACGCATGTCCAAGCCCGATTTTCAGGGCGATTTCACCGCTGCCATACTCAAGGCCGCCGCATCCCCGGACGTAATATCCTTTGCCGGCGGACTTCCGAACCCCGACTCCTTTCCTGTAAAGGAGATGGAGGCCGCGGTCACGAAGGTCCTTGAGCGTGACGGCGTGCGCGCCCTGCAGTACAGCAACACCGAGGGCTATCTGCCGCTGCGCAAGTTCATCTCCGACCGCTATAAGAAGCAGGGCATAGACTTTGCGCCCGAGAACATCATCATCACCAACGGCTCCCAGCAGGCGCTGGACATGGTTGCCGCGACGCTCATCGACCCGGGTGACCCCATCGCCGTTGAGAAGCCCAGCTATCTCGCCGCTCTCCAGACCTTCCACCTCTACGGCCCGAAGGTCTGCTCCGTCAGCCTGAACGAGGACGGCATCGACTGCGACGAGCTGGAAAAGGTCCTCGCCGAGAACGACCCGAAGTTCATCTACGTTATCCCGAACTTCCAGAACCCCACCGGCCTCACCTACACCCAGGCCGTCCGTGAGCGCGCCGCCGCCATACTCAAGGCCGCCGGCACCCCGGTCATCGAGGACAACCCCTACGGCGAGCTCCGCTTCCACGGCGAGGGCGGCAGCTCCTTCGCCGAGCTGCTCGGCGAGCAGTGCGCCGCGATGGGCACCTTCTCCAAGATCGTCGCCCCCGGCATGCGCATCGGCTGGATAGCCTGCAAGCAGCCCGAGCTCTACGCCAAGCTGCTGGCCTTCAAGTCCACCATGGACCTGCACACCAACATCTTCGGCCAGATGGTCCTCGCCGAGTACCTGCTCGACAACGACCTCGACGAGCAGATCGAGAAGATCAAGGTCATGTACCGCGAGAAGGCCGAGAAGATGATGGACTGCATGGCCAAGGACTTCCCCGAGAGCGTCAGCTACACGAAGCCCGAAGGCGGCATGTTCATCTGGGCCACCATGCCCGAGGGCCTCAAGGCCGTCGACGTCATGCAGGCCGCCGCTGCCAAGGGCGTGGCCGTCTGCCCCGGCGACCCGTTCTATGAGGAGGAGCGCGGCGTGCGCACCATGCGCATCAACTACTCCAACAGCTCCGACGAGGCCATAGAGAAGGGCATCAAGATCCTGGGCGACACCATCAAGGAAATGCTCGCGAAGTAAGCAGAATATAACACAAAAAGCCCGCCTGCGGAAGAGATTTTCCGCGGGCGGGCGATTTTTTATGCTTATTTCAGGTAATGCTCCATCCACTCGGTTATCTCGCGCAGCCGCCTTATGCGGTTTTCCGGCTTGCCGGAGCGGGAGAGCTCGTGGTTCTCGCCGTGGAAGATGCAAAGGCGCGACTCCACGCCGTGTTCGCGGACGGCGTAGAACATCTGCAGGCCCTCGGAAAGCGGGCAGCGGTAGTCCTCGTCCGAGTGCAGGAAGAGCGTGGGCGTCGTGACGCGGTCGGCGTACTTGAGCGGAGACTGCGCCCAGATCTTCTCAAGGCCGTTCCAGGGGCTGCCGCCCACCTGGTCCTCGGCGAAGTACCAGCCGATGTCGGAGGTGTTGTGGAAGCTGGTCCAGTTCGCGATGCTCCGCTGGCTGGCCGCGCACTTGAAGCGCCCCGTGTGGCCTATTATCCAGTTGGTCATGAAGCCGCCGTAGCTGCCGCCCGTGACGCCGAGCCTGTCGGGGTCGATAAAGCCGCAGCGCTCGAGCACGGTGTCCACGAACTGCATGAGGTCGGCGTAATCCTGCTCGCCGTAATGGCCGCGGATGTCGGCAAACTCGTCCCCGCCGCCGTCGCCGCCGGTGGGGTTGCAGAACATGACCGCAAAGCCCTGCGAGGCCCAGAACTGCATCTCGTGGAAATAGCAGCTGCCGTAGACCGTCTTGGGCCCGCCGTGGACGTCGAGAATGGCGGGGTACTTTTTGCCCGGCTCCATGTCCACGGGCTTTATCACCCAGCCCTCGATCTCGCAGCCGCGGGAGTTCACAAAATTCAGCGGCTCCGGCGCGGAGTAGGCGTACTCGGCGCAGATGGCGGCGTTGAAGTCCGTGAGGGCGGTCTCCGTGCCGTCCGGGGCTATGTACATTATCTCGCAGCCGGAGTTGCCGCGCATGGCCGAGACGGCAAAGCCGTCCTTCCAGAGCGCCGCCGCGGCTATGTTGAGGCCCGGCTTGGTGACGCAGCGCGCCGAGCCTGTGGCCTCGTCCACCGCGAGGATGTGGGCGGAGCCGCCCTGAGTGTCGAGGAAGAAGAGCTCGCCGCCGCGCTCGAACTCGTCGCCGGAAAAGCTGGCCCCGGCCTTAATGTCGCTGCCCACGCTGTTGCCGAAGCAGTGCGCGCCGTCGGCGAGCACGGGGCGCCAGGCGCCGCTTTCACGCAGATAGAGCGAGGGGTTTTGGTTGAGGCCGTACCTGTCGCGGGTGTTCACCAGCGCGGCGATGCGCCCGCCCGCGAGGGGCGCGGACCAGTAGTGCGAGGCGCCCTCGGCCACGGTGATGTCCTCGATGGCCAGCGTTTCGGTGTCGAGGAGGCAGAGCCGGTCGCTGAGCGGCATGCTGCCTGTCCAGTCCACGGCGGTGAAGCTCAAAAGCCTGCCGTCGGGGGAGAGGCCGCCGAGCTCGGCGTCGGTGTTCTCGCCGGTGAGGAAGCGGTAAGCGCCGTCCTCCCAAATGCCGAGGCGGCTGCGGCGGCCGTTCACAAAGCCGCGGCCGTTGAACCAGAAGGGCAGCTCGTCCACCACCGTGCAGGCGGCGTGCTCCTTCTTGAGCGCTTCGGCGGCCTTTTTGGCGTCGCCTCCGGCCTCGGAGAGGGCCCGCTCCCAGTCGCGGGAGACGGTGGCCGTGAAGAGGAAGCGGCCGTTGCCGAGGAAGCGCACCTCGCCCACGGAGCAGTCGAGACGGCAGAGCTCGCGCGCCTCGCCGCCGTCGTAGGGCAGGACGTAGAGCACCGTCAGCGGCTCGCCCGCCTCGGCGCGCTCCTTGTCCCGCTTCTCACGCAGGGCGGAAAAGACCACGCCCTCGTCCGTGAGCCAGAAGCCCGAGACGTCGCCGGCGGAGGTCAGCCTCTTCGCCTTGCCGTCCCGCAGCACCCAGAGGTCCGAGGCGTAGCGGTTCTCGTCGAGCACCGCGCGCTTCACGCAAAAATACAGCTCATCGGCGCGCGCAGCGACGCTGTGCGGCATCAGAAAGCGGGAAAAATGCTCATAATCGACCTTTTTCAAGTCTCTCTATCCCCTTTATCCAACAGTTTAACGGCGAGCAGACCGAAGGGAAAACCTATCGACGCGCCGCAGAGGTTCAAAATGAGGTCGTCCACGTCCGCCCAGCCGACGGTGAGCAGCACCTGCGCCGTCTCCACGACGACGATGACCAGGGCGCAGACGAGGAGAAAGCGCCAATACCGCCGCAGCCTCCGGAAAAGCAGCGGCAGAAACAGCCCCAGCGGCACGAACATGACGACGTTGCCGGCGAGGTTCACGACGGCGTGGCGGACGAGGTAGTCGTTCCCGGAGGCGATGTTCTCGAGAAAGTCCGCCACGGTGCGGAAGGGCACGAGGTTAGTGGTGCTGCGCACCAGCGACCAGTAGATGCCGTTTTCCACATAGCCCCGGAGGAACTCCGGGTGCCGCCCGCTCAGGAAGAGCAGCCAGAGCATGACAAGGCCATACAGCACAAAGAGCGCCCAGACCGCGGCCTTTACTCCGCGCCTCATAGCCGGAGGCTCCGCTCGGGCCAGGGCTCGAGGCACTGGCCGGAGACGAGGAAGGCCCGCTCCGCCAGCCGGGCGAGCGGCGTGTCCGAGAGGGAGTCCGAGTAGAACTCGGCTATCTCCACGCCGGGGTACTCCTTGTAGAAGCGCGTGACCTTCTCCTCGCCGTGGTTGTTCTCGCCCAGCGTCCAGCCGCTGTGCTTGTCCACGCGCGAGGCCATGAGCCGGAAGCCGAAACGCTCCGCCACCGGCCGCAGCAGGAACTCCGGCGAGGCGGAGGAGACGATGTCGTCCGGCCGCCGCCGCGCGAGGTACCAGGCGTTGATGTCCGCGATGTGCGCCTCCCAGAAGCGCGCGACCTCGGCGTCTATGTCCGGGATGAGGGCGAGAAAGCGGTAAAATACCTCCTTCACCCGCGTCTTGGACACGAGGCCGAGCGGCATTCCCGCCGCCAGCGGCAGGGCGCCGAGTGCGGGCGCGAGCACCCGAGGATATCTCCTCAGGCAGTGGCGGAAGAAGGCCTCGGTGCTGTCGTAGGGCAGTATGGTCTTGTCGAAATCGTAGACGTTTACCTTTTCCATATCAGGCTCCAAATATCCGGTAGTAGGTGACCGCGAAGGCCTCGCGGATGAAGTAGTTGAGCATGAGCGTCGTCCAGGTCGTGTGCCCCGCCACGCCCCAGGCCTCGACGCCGAGGTCGGCGGCCATCATTTTGGCGCGGCAGAGGTGGTATTCGCTGGTCACGATGGCGCAGTTGCCGTCCGGCTCGCCGCCGGCGGCGCGGATGATCTCAAAGGAGAACTGGAGGTTCTCCATCGTGGAGGTGGCCTTGTCCTCGACTATTATGCGAGAGGGGTCTATGCCCCTGGCCTCCAGCCAGACGGACATGGCCTCGCCCTCCGTCATGGTCTCGCCGGGGCCCTGGCCGCCGGAGACCACGGCCATGCAGTCCGGGTGCGCCTCCAGCCACTCGAGCGCGGCATCCAGGCGGTTCCGGAGCGAGAGCGAGGGCACGTCCCCGTGCAGGCCCGCGCCGAGGACGATGATGTAGTCGCAGTCGTCCGGCGCGTCCGTCCGCGCTGCCCTGACTATGGGCACCTCGATTATGACGAACACGACGACGCCGATTATGAGCAGCACCGTGACGACGATGCGGAGCACCCGCCCGGCAAAGCGGTAAAAGACTATGAGCGCCGCAATGAGCGCGAGCAGCGCCGCAAAGTAGGTGTGCCCCGTCGCGACAAAGGCGAAGACCGCCGCCGCGGCGAGCAGGATGATTACGACTATGAGCCAGAGCTTATTCTTCATCTTGCAGTTCCTCCCATCTGGAGTAGAGCGCGTCCAGCTCGGGCGAGAGGCGCGCCTTTTCGTCTTCCAGTTCCATTAGACGCTGGTAATCCGAGGCGTGTTCCCCCTCCTCGCTCTCGATCTCCTTCAGACGGGATTCGATCTTTTCAATCTCCCGCTCGCAGCGGCGGGCCTCCTTCTCGCGCTCGGGCGTGCCCTTTTTGCGCTGGGGCTTCTTCTCGGGCTTGGGCGCGGCGGCCTTCGCCGCCTGGGCTATGGCCTCCTGCCTGGCCCGGTAGGCGCGGAACTCGGAGAAAGTGCCGCGGAAGTCCGTGAGCGCGCCGTTTTCAAGGCACCAGATGCGCGTTGCGAATTTCTCTATAAAATACCTGTCGTGAGAGACGAAGAGCAGGGCCTCGGAGTAGTCCGAGAGCGCGTCCTCCATCCACTCGCGGGAGGCGAGGTCGAGGTGGTTCGTCGGCTCGTCGAGGATGAGCAGGTTCACGTCCCCGCGCATGAGCATGCACAGGCGCAGCCGGCTCTGCTCGCCGCCGGAGAGCGTACCTACGGCCTTGAGCGCGTCCTCGCCCGAGAAGCCGAAGGCGCCGAGCGAGTCCCGAGCCTCCTGGGGCTGGCACTTGCAGTCGTAGATGAGCGTGTCGAGCGCGGAGCGGGAGGGCTCCGAGAACTTCACATGCTGCGGGAGGTAGGCGCACTTTATCGCCGGGCCGCGGCGCACCCAGCCGGCGTCCGGCTCCTCCTCGCCGACTATGAGCTTCACGAGCGTGGTCTTGCCGCTGCCGTTTTCGCCGATCACCGCGATGCGCTCCCCGCCCGTGACCTCGAGGGAGAGGCCGGAGAAGAGCACCCGGCCGTCGAAGCCCTTGGTGAGCCCGTCCATCGTCAGCACCTCGTCGCCGCGGAACTCGCGCTCCTTGAATGCGGCGTGCAGCTTTCGCTCCGTCTTGGGCTTTTCGCTCTGGCTGAGCTTTTCTATGCGCTTTTCCATGGAGAAGGCGCGCTTGTGCAGCTTGTCGTTGCCCATGAAGGCCCAGAGGTGCAGCTTTGCCGCCGCGGCCTCCAGCTGGGCGATCTTGGCCTGGTCCTTCTCGTATTTCTTGAGCTTCTCCTCAAAGCGGCGCTGCCGCTCCACGATGTAGAAGCTGTAATTGCCGGAGTAGAGCTCCGCCTTGCCGTCCGTTATCTCCACGCAGCGCTGCGCCACGACGTCGAGGAAATAGCGGTCGTGGCTGATGGCCAGCACGGTGCCGCGGAAGTGGAGAATGTAGTCCTCCAGCCACTCCGTGGCGCGCATGTCGAGGTGGTTAGTCGGCTCGTCCAGCAGGAGGATGTCCGTGTCCTCGAGTATGAGCCGCGCGAGATTCACGCGGGTCTTTTCGCCGCCGGAGAGCAGGGCGAACTCGCGCCGGCGCATCTCGGCGGGGATGTCGAGGCCGTTGGCGACGCGGTTGCGCTCATAGTCCATGTCGTAGCCGCCGAGGCGGCGGAAGTCGTCCGCGAGCTTGTCATACTCCTTGAGCAGCGCCTCGCTGCTGTCGGTGGCCATGAGGCCCTCGAGCTCCTGCATTCGCGCGGCCATGGCCCGCAGACCGGAGTGCGCCTCGCGCAGCACGTCCTCGGTGGTCCAGCCCTCGGGGTAGACGGGGATCTGGCTTATGAGCCCCACGCGCCGGCCGCGGCGTATGGCCGCCGTGCCCTCGTCGGGCTCCAGCTCACCGGAGAGGATGCGGAAGAGCGTGGTCTTGCCGCAGCCGTTGGCGCCGAGTATGCCCACGCGCTCCCCGGCCGCGACTTCAAAGGTCAGCCCGTCCAGCACCGGATGGCCGACCTCGAAGGATTTTTTCAGGTTTTGTACGCTTATGTCAGTCATTTTTCAGTCCCTGCCCGCTTCATTTCTATATAGTGGTTGATAAACCCTCCGAGCAGGAGGAAGTAGAAGCAGTAGAATATCCAGATCATCGCGATCATGATGGTGCCGATGTAGCCGTAGGCGCCGAATTTGTCGGAGAACGAGACGTAGAAGGAGAAGATGAAGGAGAACGCCGCCCAGGCCACGGAGCTGAACACCGCCCCCGGCACCTGCCGCCGGAATTTGAGCGGCCGGGCGGGCATCCACTTGAAGAGGAAGCAGAACACCAGCGCCAGCAGCGCCAGGATGATGACGAAGCGCAGATACTTGGCCAGCGTGAAGAGAAAGTCCAGCGAGTGGTTCACCGGCATGCTCTGCTCTATGAAGTCGAGTATGCGCCCGCCGTAGACCATGACGAAAAAGCTCAGCAGCAGCAGCACGACGAAGATGACCATGTATACGCAGGCGCGGATGGAAAAGCGGATGTAGTCCTCGCGCCGCTCGGCGTCGTAGACGGAGTCCATCCCGCGCAGGAGCGCCTTCATGCAGGCGGAGGCGGACCACAGCGTCAGCAGTATGGACACGGTCAGCGCGACGCGGCCGCCGTTATATATGCTCGAGACGATGAAGTCCACTATCTCGTAGAGCGACTCCGGCACGTACTCGGCCACGGCGCCGAGCACTACGTCCCTGGTGAGCGGCGTATACTGCAGCACGGAGACGAGCAGCATTATGACCGGCACGAGAGACATGAAGAGGTAGTATGCGCAGGCGGCCGAGTAGGTGGTTATCCTCCGGCTGCCGAGACCGCCGAAGAACTCGTCAACGGCGTCGTAGATATCTCTGAGCGTATCCTTCACTCCCCGCGCCCCCTTTCCGAAACATCATTTTCTCACATCGGGCAGGAAATATCAAGTCAAAGCCCTCGACAGGGAGATTCGAGCGCTTTTGCTGTTGCCAAATCGTGAAAACTGCGCTATTCTGTGCACTGGAGGCGAATGACATGAAATTTACCTTTTATCACTTCAATTTCAACGTGCTCGACCTCGAGCGCAGCATCAGATTCTATGACGAGGCCCTGGGCCTCAAGCCCGTCCGCGAGAAGGCCTCGGAGGACGGCTCCTATAAGCTGGTGTTCCTGGGCGACGGCGAGACCGGCTTCCAGCTGGAGCTGACCTGGCTGCGCGACCACAAGGAGCCCTACGACCTCGGCGAGGGCGAGATCCACCTCGCCATGCGCGTGGACGACTACGAGGCCGCGCGCAAAAAGCACGAGGAGATGGGCGCCGTGTGCTTTGTGAACGAGAAAATGGGCGTCTATTTCATCGAAGACCCGGACGGCTACTGGATAGAGATCCTGCCCGAGAAGAGATGAGCAAGAGCCTCGGGAAACCGGGACTTTTTGCTTGCATATGGAATATAAGGTTGTTATAATAGTCAAGTTATGAAAATTCGACAGCTCTCATATGTCCAGACCATTGCTCTGGGCTTCCTCACCGTCATCGCGGCGGGGACGATACTGCTCATGCTGCCGGTGTCCTCGCAGAGCGGAGGGACGACGGGCTTTGTAACCGCGCTCTTCACCGCGGTCAGCGCCTCGTGCGTCACGGGCCTCGTGCTGGTGGACACGGCGACTTACTGGTCCGGCTTCGGGCAGGTGGTGATACTCCTGCTCATCCAGATAGGCGGTCTTGGCTTCATGACCATCGCCACGCTCTTCTCCCGGCTGCTGCGCCGCCGCATGAGCATACGCGAGCGCGGCGTCATGGCCGAGAGCATAAACACGGTCCGCGTCGGCCGCATCATGGAAATAACCGGCACCATCGGCCTCGGCACGCTCATCTTCGAGCTCTCGGGGGCGGTGCTGCTGTCCATACGCTTCATCCCAGAGTTCGGGCTGGGGCGGGGGATATGGTACTCCGTGTTCCACTCCGTCTCCGCCTTCTGCAACGCGGGCTTCGACCTCATGGGCGTCAAGGCGCCCTTCTCCTCGCTGGTGTCGTATTCCGACGACGCGCTGGTGAGCATCACGATAATGCTGCTCATCGTCCTCGGCGGCATCGGCTTCCTCGTCTGGGACGACATACGGCTCAAGGGCCTGCACTGGCGCAGGTACGACCTCCAGACCAAGCTGGTGCTGGTGTCCACCGCGTCGCTCATACTCGGCGGGGCCGTGCTCTTCTTCTTCATTGAGCGCAGCCGCATGAACGCGGACATGCCCCTCGGCGAGCAGATTCTCGTGAGCTTTTTCTCCTCCGTGACGCCGAGGACGGCTGGCTTCAACAGCGTGGACACCGCCGCGCTCTCGGACGCCTCAAAGCTGCTCACGGTCATACTCATGTTCATCGGCGGCAGCCCCGGCTCCACGGCGGGCGGCATCAAGACCACCTCCGTCGCCGTGGTGCTCATCTTCCTGTTCTCGGGCATCCGGGGCAGGCGCGGGGCCTATGTGTTCGGCCGCCGCATCCCGGACGACGCCATGAAGCGCTCCGGCATGATAGCCGGCACCAACCTCATCCTCGCGCTGCTCGGCGCGCTGGTGCTCTGCGGCACGCAGTCGCTCCCGCTCGCGGACGTGCTGATAGAGGTCTTCTCCGCGATAGGCACGGTGGGCATGTCCACCGGCATAACCCGCGAGCTCTCCACGCTCTCGGCCCTGGTGGTGACGCTGCTGATGTACCTCGGCAGGGTGGGGAGCATATCCTTCGCAATGGCGCTGCTGGAGCGGCGCACCGACCCGCCCGTGACCTACCCCGAGGAGCAGGTCACCGTAGGCTGACAGGAGGTTAAAACATGAAATCCTTCCTCATAATCGGAATGGGCACCTTCGGGCACCATCTGTGCCGCGCGCTGTGCAAGATGAAGTGCGAGGTCATGATCGCCGACCAGAACGGCGAGGCGCTGGAGGACATGCTCCCCTACGTCGCCGCCGCCAAGATCTGCGACTGCGCCAACATAGAGGTCCTGCGCTCCTTCGGCGTGCAGAACTTCGACGCCTGCTTCGTCTGCGTGAACAAGAACTTCCAGGCCTGCCTGGAGATAACCGACCAGCTCAAGGAGCTGGGCGCCAAGCGGGTGTACAGCAAGGCCGACCGCGACCTCGAGGCCAAGTTCCTCATGCGCTGCGGCGCGGACTTCATAATCTACCCCGAGCGGGACGCGGCGGAGCGCATCGCGGTGCGCGAGAGCTCGGACCGCATCTTCGACTTCATCGGCCTCTCCGAGGGCTGCGCCATCTGCGAGATAGACGCACCGGACGAGTGGGTCGGCCACTCCGTCGCCGAGGTCGGGCTGCGCAGCCGCCACGGCCTCAACCTCATAGCCGCGAGGCGCGGCGAGAGGCTCCACCCCGTACTCGACCCTGCCTATGTCTTCGTGAAGGACGAACACGTCCTCGTGCTGGGCAGCCTCGAAGATATACGCAAAGCCACCAGGGAATGAGTTTCCCGCGCAAAGCTGAAAGGATCTGTTGAAACCTTGCTCACACTCAGGAACATCACAAAGGACTACCTCGCCGGGGACATGAGCGTCCACGCGCTGCGGGGTGTAAGCATCAGTTTCAGGGAGAGCGAATTCGTCTCCATCCTTGGCCCCTCCGGCTGCGGCAAGACGACGCTGCTCAACATCATCGGCGGCCTCGACCAGTACACCGACGGCGACCTCATCATCAACGGCCGCTCCACCAAGGAGTACGGCGACAAGGACTGGGACACCTACCGCAACCACTCCATAGGCTTCGTCTTCCAGACCTACAACCTCATCCCGCACCAGAGCGTGCTCGCGAACGTCGAGCTCGCGCTGACCATCTCCGGCGTGCCGCGCGCCGAGCGGCGGGAGCGGGCGGTGAAGGTGCTCGAGAAGGTCGGCCTGGGCGACCAGCTGAATAAAAAGCCCAACCAGATGTCCGGCGGCCAGATGCAGCGCGTCGCCATAGCCCGCGCGCTCATAAACGACCCCGACATCCTCCTCGCCGACGAGCCCACCGGTGCCCTCGACTCCGAGACCAGCGTGCAGATAATGGAGCTGCTCAAGGAGATAGCCAAGGACAAGCTTGTCATCATGGTCACGCACAACCCGGACCTCGCGGAGCGCTACTCCACCCGTATCGTCCACCTGCTCGACGGCGAGATAAAGGGCGACACGAACCCCTTCGACCCGGACAGCGCCCCCGCAAAGGCCGAGGACACGGGCAAAAAGCGCCCCTCCATGAGCTTCCTCACGGCGCTTTCCCTCTCGCTCAACAACCTCATGACCAAAAAGGCCCGCACCATACTCACGGCCTTCGCAGGCAGCATAGGCATAATCGGCATCGCGCTCATACTCTCGCTCTCGAACGGCATCCAGACCTATATCGACCGCGTGCAGGAGGACACGCTCTCCTCCTACCCGCTCACGATAGAGGCAGAGGCCGCGGACCTCGGCTCCATGGTCGAGGCGCTCAGCGGCGCACACAGCGAGGCGGCCTCCGGCGCGCAGCACGACCGCGACGCCGTGTACTCCAACGTTGTCATGTACGACCTCATGGACAGCCTCAACACCATGGACGTCAACACCAACAACCTCAAGGCCTTCAAGGAGTTCATCGAGTCCGGCAGCAGCGGGCTCGAGGACTACGTCAGCGCCATACAGTACGGTTACGACCTCGGCTTCGACGTCTACACCAAGGACTCCGACGGCAACATCGTCAAGAGCGACGTCGTCTCCCTGCTCAACGAGATGATGAGCAGCGTCTACGGCGGCGACTACTCGAGCTACTTCAGCACGATGGGCGACTTCTACTCCAGCTTTGAGGTATGGGAGGAGATGCTCCCCGGCGAGAACGGCGAACTCATAGACGACACGCTCAAGAGCCAGTACGACGTCATCTACGGCTCCTGGCCGCAGAGCTATGACGAGGTCGTGCTCATAGTGGACAAGAACAACGAGGTCAGCGACCTCGTGCTCTACTCCCTCGGCCTGCGCACCGAGGAGCAGATGGCCGAGGGCTTTGAGGCCAGCATGTCCGGCGAGACCCTCAACGCCGAGGTAGAGAGCTGGAGCTATGAGGAGCTCTGCGGCCTCTCCTTCAAGCTCATCGCCCGGCCCGAGTACTACGTCTACGACGAGGCCACCGGCCAGTACACCGACCTCACCGGCTCCACCGCCGGCATGGAGTATCTCTACGACTCCAAGGACACCGGCACCACGCTGCGCATAAGCGGCATAGTCCGCCAGAACGAGGACGCCGTCGCCGGCATGATGTCCGGCGCGATAGGCTACACCTCCGCCCTGACCGACAGGATAATCGACCTCGCCAACGACTCCGAGATAGTTCAGGCCCAGCTCGCGGACCCGTCCACCGACGCCATCCTCGGCCTGCCCTTCGCCACCGGCGACGAGCCGGAGCCGACCATGGACGAGATCAAGGCCGATGTCGACGCCTGTATAGAGGGCCTCGACGTCTCCGGCCGCGCCGCGCTCTATTCCGACATCGCCGCGCACGCCCCTGAGGACTATGTGACCGCCGCCGTCGACCAGGCCACCGAGGGCATGACCCGCGAGTACATCGAGGAGATGATGCTCGAGGGCTACGCCGCGGAGATGGGCGTCGAGCCCGACACCATACGCGACTATATCGCGGACATGGACGACGAGACGCTGATGAACTACGTCCGCGAGATGACCGCCGAGGCCGTCCGCGAGCAGTACGCCGACGCCGCCCGCGCCAGGCTCGCCGCCATGAGCGCCGAGCAGCTCTCCATGGCCCTGACCATGACCCCGCTGACCGACGAGCAGTATGAGTACGTCTACGACGAAAAGCTGCCGCCGAAGTACTCGGACAGCACCTATGAGGAGAACCTGGAGCTCCTCGGCTACGTCGACAAGGACAGTCCCAGCTCCATCAGCCTCTACGCCGCCAGCTTCGCCGACAAGGACGAGATCGCGCGCATCATCTCCGAGTACAACGCCTCCGTCGAGAACGAGGAGGACGAGATAAGCTACACGGACTATGTCGCCATACTCATGAGCTCGGTGTCCACGATAATCAACGCCATCAGCTATGTGCTCATAGCCTTCGTGGCCATCTCGCTGGTCGTTTCCTCGATAATGATCGGCATCATCACCTATATCTCCGTGCTCGAGCGCACGAAGGAGATCGGCATACTCCGCTCCATCGGCGCCTCGAAGCGCGACGTCTCCAACGTGTTCAACGCGGAGACGCTCATCGAGGGCTTTGCCGCAGGCGTGATAGGCATAGGCATAACGCTGCTGCTCATCATCCCGATAAACGCCATCGTGCAGAACCTCACCGGCATCGAGAGCCTGAGGGCCATCCTGCCCGTGCAGGGCGGCGTCGCTCTCGTGCTCATATCCATGATTCTGACCTTCATCGCCGGACTCATCCCCTCCGGCTTCGCCGCGAGGCGCGACCCTGTGGAGGCACTGAGGACTGAATAAAATGCACTACCTGAGACAGGGCCGGGGCTTCTACCGGAGCGCCATAGCCCTGATGCTCCCGATGATACTGCAAAACCTCGTCACCAACTTCATGGCGCTGGCCGATTCATTCATGGTCGGCGCCCTGGGCGAGACGGAGCTCGCCGCCGTGACGATGGCAAACTCCGTGTTCTACGTCCTGTCGCTCATTATCTTCGGCATCCAGAGCGGCACGGGCGTGCTCGTGGCCCAGTACTACGGCAAGGGCCGGCTCGACGCCATAAACCGCATCATGGGCATGGGCTACTATGTCTCGCTGGGCCTCACGACGCTCATTGCGCTGCTCGCCTTCTTCTTCCCCATGCAGCTTATGCAGCTCGTGACCAACAACCCGGACCTCTGGGCGCCGGGGGCCGAGTATGCCCGCATCGTCGGCTTCTCCTATGTCTGCATGGCCTTCTCCGGCGTGTACATCGCCGTGCAGCGGAGCATGGAGAATCCCAGGCTCGGCGCGCTGCTGCTCACAGCGTCCGGCGCGCTGAACATCCTGCTCAACTACATGCTCATCTTCGGCAAATGGGGCGCGCCCGCCATGGGCTGCGCTGGAGCCGCCGTCGCCACGCTCATAAGCCGCGTGTTTGAGGTCGTGGTCGTCCTCGGCTGCATGCTCTGGGGCAGACGCCTCCCCGTGAAGCCGGGCCTCATGGCCAGGCCGGGCCGGATAATCGCCGGGGACTTCATCCGCTACTCCCTGCCCGTCGTGCTAAACGAGGGCATGTGGAGCCTCGCCATGTCGCTCTTTTCCATCATCATGGGCCACATGCCGAACAGCACGCCCATACTCGCCGCCTACACCATCGCCGGTAACATAGACCGCATGGCCGCCGTCGCCCTCTTCGCCGCGGGCAACACCGCCGCCGTCATAATCGGCCGCGAGATAGGCTGCGGCGACACCGAGGAGGTCTACGGCAAGGGCGTGGCGCTCAACTTCGTCTGCTTCCTCACCGGCGTCGTGAGCATGGGCATACTGCTCGTCATCCGCGCGACGCTGCTCGACAGCTTCATCTTCCCGCTCATGGACATCTCCGCCGAGGCGGGGGACATGGCCAAGATGATGCTCGCCTTCATCGCCGCCATCATGCCCTTGCGCTCGCTGAACCTCTGCAACATCGTGGGCGTGTTCCGCGGCGGCGGGGACGTGCGCTACGCGCTCGTCTGCGACGTGGGCCCGCTCTACTGCATCTGCCTGCCCGCCGCGGCGCTCTGCGGACTGGTGTTCGGCCTCGGCATAGTCGCCGTCTACATCTGCATCAGCCTCGACGACGTATGCAAGGTGTTCCTCTGCCTGCCCAGGCTCCGCTCCGGCAAGTGGGTCAACTCCGTCACAAGAGAAAACCTGTAATAAACCGCCCCGGCTCATGGCCGGGGCATTTTTAACGGACATAATGTAAAATATACTTGACAATATGTCAAACAGGTGCTATGATGCAGCCACAGGAAAGGAAGTGCGCGGAATGAACGACTATGATGAGAGGCAGATACTGGCGAGGGGCCGGGCGTTCATGTGGGGATTTTTCTCGCTGATCATATGCCTGATGGTGTACGGGCTCACGGACATGCTGATCGAGCCCTGGTGCGACACGCTGACGGGCTGCATAATCTGCTGCTGCGTTTCGCTGATCGTGTTTGCGGTCATCTGCATAAGGCAGGACGCGTTTGCGGGCATAGGCAGGAACCGGAAGCGGAACCTGACGGTCTTGCTGGTGCTGACCGCAGCGAACCTGCTGTTCGGCGTGTCGCATGTCATTGACGGGGACCTTCTGAGGGACGGGGTGCTGAGTTTCCGCTCGGTGAGCCTGATAGTGGGCGCCACGACGGGTATCGTACTGGTGGTGTACTATGTGCACGGCCTGCATGAGCAGGGAGAGGCAGAATGAAGAATCTGCGCCTCAAATCCGCGCGCGCGGCGCTGGACATGTCGCAGCAGCAGCTGGCGGACGCCGTGGGCGTCTCACGGCAGACCATAAACGCCATAGAGAAGGGCGACTATAACCCCACCATCAAGCTGTGCATCGCCATCTGCAAGGTGCTGGGCCGTACCCTCGACGACCTCTTCTGGGAGAGCGAATAAAAGTTTTTTGCCCCGCTTTTTTACAAAAAAGCGGAGCGCAAAACCCCTAAATATACAAAAGAGACAGCGCCCCATACGGAGCGCTGTCTAGCTTTTTCAAAACCCTATCGTCCACATGTAGGTGTAGGCCTGAGCCCAGGAGCCGAAGGTCTCGTGCTGGACCATCTCGCGCAGCTCGTCGCGGGAGTACCAGCGGGCAGTGATCTCCTCGCCGGTCTCCTTGCAGGGGCTGATCTTGCCGCCCGCGATGCCGAAGACGCAGATGCACTGCTCGTTGGAGAGGCCCACGGCGCTGTATGCCGGGGGCATGACGTGGCGGATCTCCAGCAGGTCCAGCCCCGTCTCCTCCTTGAGCTCGCGCCGGGCGGCGCTCTCCGGGGTCTCGCCCGGGTCGATGAGCCCCGCAGGCAGGCCGTAGATCTCGCGGTCCAGCTCGAGGCGGAACTCGCGGATTAGCAGCAGGTGCTCCCGGCTCTCGTCCGTCATGATTATCATGACGGCGTCGGTCCTGGGGTGGCGCAGCTTTTCCTCGGTGCTTATGCCCGGGTCGCGGGAGAACATCTCGTAGACCTTCTCCCCGCCGGCGGGGGTCTCGTAGTGGATGTCGTAGCGGCTGAGATAGTCGCCGCTGCCCTTTTTCTCTATGCTGCGGAACTTCATCTTAGCTTGAGCACCACCGTGCGCGGCTCGCCGAAGTCCGGGAGCTCTATGCTGCTGCCTTCGGCAAACTCCACGTTTTTGGAGAGCTTCACGAAGGGCTCCACCGTGTCGATCTCGTCAAAGCCGAAGTCCTCGCCGCGGTAGTGCATGGGGATGACGAGCTGGGCGTCTATGGCGTCGGCCAGCTCGCGCGCGGTCTTGGCGTCGATGGTGTAGAAGCCGCCGACGGGGATGAGCAGGGCGTCCACATGGCCGATGGCCTTAATCTGGCCCGGGGGCAGCATGTGGCCCACGTCGCCGAGGTGCGCCACGCGCGCGCCGCCGCCGGAAACTATGCGGATGAGGTTCTCGCCGCGCTTCTTGCCCTGCACGTCGTCGTGGAAGCAGCAGAGCGTCTCGACGGTGTAGTCCGTCTGCTGGCCGGTGAGGGTGACCTTGTCCTCGGCGTTGTGGTCGCCGTGGCTGTGGCTGCACAGCACCAGGTCCGCCGTGAGCTGCGGCAGCTTCAGACCGCGGGGAAAGCCGTCGGCATAGGGGTCGAAGACGACCGTGCCGGCGCGGGATTCAAGCATGAAGCAGGAGTGTCCGTACCATGTAAGTTTCATAAGAGTCCGCCTCCCGAAAAATCTTTTGTACAAGTATAGCACAGCCCGGAGCGGGCCGCAACAGGCCGTTGACCGGCGCGGGCAAAAGTGGTAATATCCGAATTGGTGATGAAAAATGAGGATAAACAGAGTGATACGCGTCATCGTCGGCGTGATTTTGCTGGCGGTGCTCGTGTTCTGCATATATAAGCGGCTGGAGGCGGCCCCGGCGACGGAGGACCCCGCAGGCGAGACCGAGACCGTGGAGACGCAGCCCGCCGAGAGCGCGGAGCCCACGCCCACGCCGACCCCCGAGCCCACGCCGACGCCCACCCCCACTCCCACACCGGAGCCGACGCCCTCGATACCGGACGTGGACATCACGAGCTGGGAGTTCCGCATCGCCAATCTCGACAACAACATCGGCGACTATGCCCCGGAGCTGACCGAGATGGAGAACGGCCAGTATTTCGACAACCGCGCGGCCGACGCGCTGGCCGAGTTCATAGCCGCCGCGCGCGAGCAGGGGCTCTCCGTCTACCTCTCCTCCACCTACCGCGACTACGCCACGCAGACCTACCTCTACAACCGCAAGGTCTCCCAGTACGGCGAGGAGGTGGCCAAGACCATAGTCGCGCCTCCGGGCACGAGCGAGCACCAGCTCGGCCTCGCCGCGGACATAACCGACAAGTACTACGAGTTCAAGGACGAGAGCCTGGAGAACACGGAGCTCTTCCAGTGGATGAGCGCCAACTGCGCCGATTACGGCTTCATCGTCCGCTATCCGAAGGACAAGGAGGACGTGACGGGCATCATGTACGAGCCCTGGCACTTCCGATACGTCGGCAAGGAGGCCGCGGCGTACATCATGGAAAACGGTCTATGCCTCGAGGAATTCGTGGCGCTGTATGAATAACGAAGAAAGTCCCCGGAGCCTGCACTCCGGGGACTTCCTGTGTCTTGCGGATCTGTCGGGATATTCGGGAAAGTGTGGATGGATAAACCGGGATCAGGGAATGAGGGAGAGAATGCTGCTCTTGGGCCTGGCACCGGTGGCGCGGTTGACCACTTCGCCGCCGCGCAGGACCACGAGCGTCGGGATACTGGTTATGTTAAAGGCCGAGGCGAGGGCGGGCTCTTCGTCCACGTTCACCTTACCGACCAGGATGTCGGAGCGCTCGCCAGCGATCTCGTCCACCACGGGGGAGACCATGCGGCAGGGACCGCACCAGCTGGCCCAGAAGTCCAGCAGCACCGGCTTATCGCTGGCCTTTACCACGCTTGCATAGTTGGCAGAAGTTATCTTTACGGCTGACATCTTTAATTCCTCCTGTGTTTTTTCTTGGCCCTATACTAACACAGGGGAGGGGGGCCGTCTGTGACTATGTCACGTTTTGTGCCAGAGCAGGCGGTTTTCCTCGATCAGCGCCTCGGCTCGCCCGGCGTCGAGGTGCCAGGAGAGGATGGACTTCACCGTGCTGCCCACGAGGACGTACTGCTCCATCGTGAGCTGGAGCGCCCAGCGGTCAAAGACGCGCTTGAGCAGCTCGTCAAAGACCAGCGGCTCGGCGCAGAGCTCGAGGACGCCCTCGCACAGGGCCTCGACGTGGCGGAGGTTCAGCTCCGCGAGCGGGGCGATGTCCTCCACCGCCTCGGCGTGGGCCGGGACGTAGAGCCTGGCCTCCAGCTCCGGCAGCCTGCGCAGCGTATCGAGGTAGGCGGCGACGTCGTAGATGAAGGGCACGCCGTATTTCTCGAGCGTCGCGGCGCTGGAGAGGCAGTCGGCAATGTAGGCCGTGCCGTCCGGCGTGCGGTAGCCCGTCATGTCGAAAAAGTGGCCCGGCAGGGGCAGAATGTCGACGCCGGCGGGGAAACCGGGGGCCGAGACGTCCTCGGCGGGGGAGGGCTGGGCCATCAGGAACTTGTGGCGCAGCGGCTTGGGCGGGAAGCCGCCGTAGAGAAAGGCCGGCTCCAGCACGGGCGAGCGCGTGAACGCCGCCTCAATGCCCGGGGCAAACACCCGGCAGCCGGTCTGCTTTTGCAGGTACTGGCAGCCGCCGATGTGGTCGGCGTTGGAGTGCGTCACCAGGATGGCGAGCAGCTTCCAGCCGTTCTTGTCGAGGATCTGGCGCACCTTGCGGCCCGCGTCCTTGTCGTTGCCGCTGTCCACCAGGCAGACCCCGCCCTCGACCTCGAAAAGGCCGATTTTCGCGGGGCAGTCTATATAATAACTGCGCTCACCGGCGCGGATGAGTTCATACATATGGCGACCTCCTTTTTTGATACTTTACATCATTAGGGAACGAAAATCAATATGGTATCTTGCTGAAAGCGGCCGGGATGTTTTCGGCGCCTTCCCTCTCGTCAGGGCCGGGGTTTTATGGTAGAATAAAAACAGATTAAGCGGGAACCCTTGATTTTTCAGGGGTTCCCGCCTTTTTTGTTACTACCGTGTTAATAGTTCAGTGTTCAGCGGCCTATAATGTTCACCGGATTGAACCCTATTTGATAAGTTCCACCGTGGCCTTCAGTTCATCCAATGTCTTGTGATTATAGACCCGGTTCCCTGTGTCCTTGGACACATGACCCATGAGAAGATCAATACACTTCCGGTTTGCCCCGGCGCTGTCCAGTTGGGTTTCAAAGGTGTGGCGGCATTCATGCGGGGTGTGTTTCATTTCAAGAGCCTTCATAATGTCCGCCCAAAAAATCCGGTATTGGGTTTGGTTGCAAACCCGCCCATTGTAGCTGATCAGCCGGGGGCCACCTTCGGCAAGACGGGCTTCAACCAAGGGCCGGATTTTGGAATGGATGGGAACCACCCGATCTTTCCCCGCCTTGGTTTTGGTTCCACCCTTCATCGTCCCGGCCTGAAGGTTTATATCTTCCGGCTTCAAATTCAGAAGTTCGCTGATCCGCCACCCGGAATAAAGCAGGATCAGAACCGTGTCAACCCAAGGTTCTTTCTGATGTTCCCAAACCTTCTTGATTTCTTCCTTACTGAAGGGAAGGCGGGTGGTTGGTGGGATGGGATCAGAAGTCAGCAAGTCAGAAAAACACCGGTTGATTATGTCCATTTCAAGGGCGAACCTGTCAAGATGGCCCCAAAGGTTTTTAATTGCCGCTTGGGTACTATACCCCTTCCCGCAACCGTCAATGGTTTCTTGCATTTGGTATGACCGGATTTGCTTATAGGGTTTTTCCCATAACGCTGAACAATGTTTGAACGCTGAACACAAAGATGAACGGTTGGATTCCCCCAGCTTGGGGGCCTTCTTTTCTTTCCAAAGTTCAAACAGTTCCTTCATGGTGATCTTGGCCCGGTCAACATCCCAAGGATCACGGTTGTATTCAGCCAACAGCATATTCCCGGCTTCACGGGTTTCTGTGTAGCCTACTATATCATAGATTGGATGGCCTTTGTCGTTCCAGCCAATGACCTTCTTCACAATGTACGGGCGGCGGCGATTGCCTGACAGCTTCGCAACTGTCCCATACCCATTAGGATTCCGCATTATATCACCTGTCCTTTCGTGGAAAATGGGTATAGCAAAGCCAACCCCAGTGTGATATAATGTTCAATGGAGGTTGAAACATTAACTTCAAAAGGGGTTTGTTTCGCCTGACCGCTTCCGGTGTGCCACCACCGGGGGCGGTCTTTTTTTTTATCCTGAAGGAAGTTGAAGAAGGCTGAAATCTTGTAGTGATGCGGATTTTCAGCGGGTTCCTTCAACATTCAAGATGTGACAGATATTCAAATCAAATATAAGAAAAAATATATAGAAAAGAAGAAAATATCAGCAATAGGGCTTCGATCTTGGATGTTGAAGGATTTTACTTTTCATCAATGATGTTGTTCAAGAATTCAGTTGCTTTGAATGGCGGATTGCTGATAGAAAGGGTGGTTTTCAACCCGTTCAAGTTCAAATCAAGATACAGGATTGGAACCCCGCCCTTCTTCACCGTTTCTTGTTTTGCGGTGGAAGCGCCCACAATGGCCCCGGCAAGTCCGAAAGTGGCACCGCCGACAACAGCTCTTGTGATTCCACCTTTGGTTTTGGTGATCGTTTTTTCACCAACCTTTTCAATCCGGTATTCTTCCAGTTCAGAAAAGGTGAACACTATTGAATGTGGTTGCAACTTTTTCTGATTGGAAATACAGGCCATTTTGTGTTCTGTATCAATGAAAATATACCCACAACCTAAATTGGTAACTGTCATATTGGGATTAAAGACTTGTAACCGGGCATTGTTTTCATCCCAAGCCGCTTTCACCTTTGCAACGGTTGTCATTGGGGAGCCGGTACAGATGGTATTGCAAAGCCCACAAATGCCGCCGTCACTGATCTGAATGGGCTTTACATGAAGTTTCAGCCCGCAACAGTCACACACATTCTTCTTTCCAAACAAACTGATCACCCCTTACTTAACATCACTTTGGAAAGCAACCGCCTTCCCCAAAATTCTGATATGATCCAGTTCTTCACCAGTAAAGCGCATGGTTTTATATTGGGGGTTTTCAGCGAAAAGCTGAAGAATTCCGTTTTCCTGATCATAATAGACCCGTTTCAAGGTTGCTTCATCATCAATTAGAACGGCGGCAATTTCCCCATCATCCACCATTTCCTGTTTGTGAATGAACACTATATCCCCATCTTGAATTCTGGCCCCAATCATGCTGTCCCCTTTTGCCCTTAAACAAAAGTCAGCCTTGATATTGGCCCCGGCTTCTACATACGCTTCAAAATGTTCATCGGCAAAAATAGGCTTTCCGCAAGCGATATTTCCAAGCAACGGAAATTTCTTAACTGTGATCGGGAAAAGGTTATCAAAGAACTTTAGTTTTTCTTCATCGAATTTCTGATCAGGTTCATCCCAGCCCATGATATAGGATGGGGTGGTTTCCAATGCGTCTGCAATGGCCTTGATTTTAGATTGGGTTAAATTCCGCTGATCCAGTTCAATTTTATTTATTGAAGAACGGGACTTGTACCCAAGTCTTTTTCCAAGTTCATCTTGTGATAAACCGAGTTCTTCACGGCGGTTTCGGATTCTATTTCCTATGGTAGACAAGTTGATAGCCCCCTTTCTGTTACTAATTATACGGCGCTGTTGGCGTCTTGTCAACAACTTTTTAGATTTTTCAAAAAAGATGTTGACATTCGGGCTACAAGGTGCTATTATGTGAGTGTAGACAAAACGCCTACACCAAGAATGAAAGGGGTGAACGCCTTATGACCAACACAAAGCTGTTGCGTGAGAAGATCGAGCAATCCGGTTATAAACTTCGGTTCATTGCCGAGAAGATCGGAATTACTTATCAGGGCCTTCTGAATAAGATCAATAACAGAAGCGAGTTTCGGGCCAATGAGATTCAAGCCCTGTATGATCTTCTTGGCCTGACGGAAGAAGAACGAGTGGCTATTTTTTTTGCTTCATAAGTAGGCAAATAGTCTACACTTTAGAAAGGATGAACCACCATGAATGAAGTAAGCCTGAAGCCGGTGATTGCAGAACTTGAAGATTTGTTTTCAAAGTTCAACGCCCGGTTCTTCGCTGACAAGCTGGAAAAGCCCGTGATCACCGTTTCCCCGGATCATACCCGTGGGGCCTATGGATGGTGTACCGGCTGGAAGGCTTGGAAGGCTGGCGAGGATGAAGGCCACTATGAAATCAATCTGTGTGCCGAATACCTGAACCGGCCCTTTGAAGAAACCTGTGGAACCTTGCTTCACGAAATGGTTCACCTTCAAAATCTTCAGGATGGTGTTCAGGACACTTCCCGTTCTGGCCTGTACCACAACAAGAAGTTCCGGGAAACCGCTGAAGCCCACGGCCTGACGGTGGAAAAAGGCGATAAGTACGGATGGCACAAAACAGCCTTGAACCCGGAAGCCCTTGAATTTGTTCAGAGCCTTGGGAAATCTGGTTTTTCCCTTGTTCGGCCAAGGATCACCGGCCTGAAGGGTTCCAGCAAGAAGAACAGTTCCCGGAAGTATGTTTGCCCCTGTTGCGGGGCCATTATCCGGGCCACCAAAGAAGTTCATGTGATCTGCGCTGATTGCGATTGCGAATTTCAGGAGGAAATCTAATGAATGTGAAACTGACCAAGCGGAAGGCTTGGGAACTGATCAGCCGGATTCATCCCCGGTTGAACATCAAACAGGAAGCCACCCCGCCTGATGTGGCAATCTTCAAGGCTTCCACCGGCCCGGAAGGGCTGGAAATCCGGTGTGAAAATGACTGGTTCAATCACAATGGCCGGATCAAGCTGACCATTGGCAATGTGGATGGCGGAACCCCCATTATCCGTTATTACCACCCCGACACCCTGAACCGGGATTATGTGGCGGAACAGGCCGAAAAGGAAGATGAAGCCAAGCAATCCCGGAAGGAATGGGTTCAGGCCCTTGGGCCGGAACTGGCCCACAAGCCGGTTGATCAGTATTGGGAGGGCTGAAGATGTATGCACCTAATACCCCCCCCAACCTGAATATTGGGTTTTATCCCTTTCAGGTGGTAAGGATTCCACCGCCCTTGGCCTTGAATGGTTAAAGCGGCACCAGCAAGACCCGGTTACATATCCGTTGCATGAAGTCATTTACTGTGACACCGGAATGGAGTTCCCGGCAATGGCTGAGCATATCAACCGCCTTGAACAGATTTTCACCGGAGCCGAGATCAGGTTCACACGGCTAAAAAGTGAAAAGACCTTTGAATGGTATATGTTTGACTACTACCCCAAGCGGAGCAACCCCGCATTGAAAGATAAATCCGGTTGGAGTTGGCCGGGGCCAAAAGCCCGTTGGTGTACCAAGGTGCTGAAAACCAAAGTAATCAACAAGTATTTGGATGCCTTGCGGAGCCAATACAACATGGTTCAGCTTGTGGGGCTTGCCGCTGACGAACAGGCCCGATTGAACCGGGAACATAATCAAAACCCGGAACACCGTCACCCGCTGGCGGAATGGGGTTGGACTGAAGCGGATTGCCTGAAGTATTGCTATGAAGCCGGGTTTGATTGGGGCGGCTTATATGAAATCTTTCATCGGGTTTCCTGTTGGTGTTGTCCCCTTCAGAGCCTTGATGAATTGCGGAAGTTACGAACCCATTTCCCTGATTTATGGGCAAAGTTGCTGGATATGGAACACCAGACTTGGCGAACTTTCCGGGCTGATTATTCAGTTGACCAACTGGAAATCCGCTTTGCCTTTGAGGAAGAACGGTTGGCCGCTGGCCTTCCAATCAACCGAACCCGTGAATTTATGTCAGCCCTTCGGAAACGGCTTGAAGAAGCGGGTTTCCCACAAATTACAAACCCCAAAACTAATGATGCTTGGTTTTGGGATGATGATGAATAGGAGGTTATAAATGTGAACACCTTTGCAGAGCGTTTGAAGTACGCAATGGAACAGGCTGATTTGAAGCAATCTGCCCTTTCCGAACAGGCCGGGATTTCCAAGGCCGCAATCAGTCAGTATCTTTCCGGGAAGAACACCCCCGGCCCGGAGCGGATCAAGGCGCTGGCCGATGTTACCGGCGTGACCTTTGAATATCTGATGGGCTATGGAGCCGCCCCGGTGAAAGATGCTCCGCCCCCGGTGAAGAAGATCAGCGTGAAGGAAGCGGCCCGGTGCATGGGCAAATCTGATCAGTTTGTGCGGATCGGCCTTCAGCGTGGGCTTCTTCCCTTCGGTAATGCGGTTCCCGGCACCGGGAACAACTGGAATTACTACATTAACCCCACCAAGTTCAGGGAGTATGTGGGCGCTGAAGTGTTCAACAGCTTTTTCGGCTTGACCGCCTGACGATTGGGGGGGGGGAATGAGTGAAACCAGCAAAGAATGAGGTGGGCGGCGGTGTGCGGTTGCCTAAATCCTTCTATGAACGCCCCCTTACCCCGAAAGAAGCCCAATTCGCCACGGACAACATCAACATTGTTTGGTGGTACTTGGATCAACAGGGCCTTGACCGGGCGGAATGGTTTGATGTGGTGATCTTCCGGTATCTGTTGAGTGTGAAGCGGTGGTTTGCCCTTCCTGATCTTCAGAAAGTGAAGTTTGTCACTGTGGCCTGTAAAGCTATGAAATCTGCCATTGGGCATGAGCGAGAAAAGCGGAGCCGGGAACCCCAAACCGTTAGCCTGTATGATCCTATCCCCGGAACTGAAGATTTGCTGTTTATCGACACGATAGCGGCCCCGGAAATTTTGTAAGAAGGTGAAGTAATGGAAATCAAATACAATGTTCAGGCCCCGCCCAAGGGCAGTTTCAATGGCGGTGTTAAGAGCGAGGAAGTCAAAGCCATTGAAGATTTTCTGACCAGCGGCAACGCAAAGAATATGTGTTTCGAGTATGAAACCGATCAGGGAGCTAAAAACAAGTTGGCTACCATTTCCAGCCACAAGCGCAAATGGAACCAGACGGCGGCGAAAAAGTATGATGCCTACCGTGTGAAGAACTGTATCTATATTGTCCGGCTGACCGGAAAGAAAGGATGATCAAGATGTTAAAAATCGGAATGACTGTGAAGGTGCTTCCTAATGCGGAATACGGCGGCAAATATACCGGGTGTGTTGGTGTCGTAAAGAACTACTATTCCAGCAAGAAAAAGGCTGGCGTGGAGTTGGAGAAAGTTCAGAATGACGCAAGTTCCAAGGGCCTGTTTTGGTTTTCGGAAGATAAGCTGACACCGGTTGAAACCCCCTACTTTTGGGAAAGTCTGAATGAGAGCCTTTCCAAAATCGTTGCCCCGCCCGTGAGTTTCCGGTGCAGTTTCAACCTTCATCGTACCGAGGTTCCCCCTGTAAAAAAGGTTATCTTCAGCGGCCCCAAAACTATTGTGCTGTGGGCGGATGGCACCAAGACCATTGTTTCCTGTGGTGCTGGTGATACATACGACTACTACGCCGGGTTCTGTGCCGCCGTGGTGAAAAAGCTGTTTGGTTCTACCACCCACGCCAAGAAGGTTTTGGGTGAAGTGGTTCAGGTTCAATGATCACGCTGTTTCAACACCAGCAAAAGGCCCTTGACCTGACAGAAGGCCATAACCGATGCGCTTATTACCTTGATATGGGCCTTGGGAAAACCTTTGTTGGTTCAGAAAAAGCCCTGAAGCTAAATAGCCGTGTGAACCTGTTGATTTGTCAATGTTCCAAGGTTTCTGATTGGATAGATCACATGGTTGAGAACTACGCTATGAACCATTGTTGGATGATCTATGATCTGACCAACCCAAAAGAATTTAAGTGGTTTATGGCGGCGGTTTCCGAAACCGATAATCCTACCAGAATTTGTGGCGTGATCAATTATGAACTGACCTTCAGACGGAAGATTTTGAAAACCCTTTCCGGGTTTACGCTAATGCTTGATGAAAGTTCCCTGATCCAGAATGAGAACGCCAAGCGGTCAAAGTTTATCCTTGGCCTGAAGCCTGACAATGTGATCCTTCTTTCCGGCACTCCAACCGGGGGCAAGTATGAAAAGCTGTGGAGCCAATGCCAACTGTTGGGGTGGAAGATTTCAAAGGAACTGTTTTGGAAGCAGTACATTGAAACGGAATGGGTTGAAGAAGATGGCTTTTGGCGGCAGAAAATCACCGGTTACAAAAATGTTGACCGGCTGAAAAAGAAGCTGGCTGAATATGGGGCCGTGTTTATGACCACCGCCGATGCCGGGATTGATCTTCCTGAACGGAACTTTATTCCCGTTAGAATGCCCCCGGCAAAGGAATATTGGAAGTTCTGGCGGGAACGGGTAGTGAGTATCAACACCACCACGCTTCAGGAATTTGAACTTGATTCAGATTTTTGGGGTTCCAATGAAGATTCCGAAAGGGAATTGATTGGTGATACCAGCTTAACCCGCCGCTTGTATGCCCGTCAGCTTTGCGGCCTGTATAACCCCCACCGTTACAAAGCCTTCAGGGAGTTGGTGGAAAGCACAGAAGATCGCCTGATTGTATTCTATAACTTCACGGAAGAAATGGAGCGGATGAAGGGGATTGTAAAAGCCATGAACCGCCCTGTGTCCATTCAGTCTGGTGAAGTGAAGGATTTGGGCGCTTACAACTTCCATTCCAATTCAGTGACATTCATTCAGTATCAGGCCGGGGCAAGAGGGGGCAACTTCCAAAAGGCCAATAAGATCATTTACTTCAGCCTTCCCGAAAGTTGGGAACTGTGGGAGCAGAGCCAAAAGCGGATTCACCGCTTGGGGCAGAAACGCCCTTGCTTCTACTACTGGATGATTTGCCCCGGCACCGTTGAAGAAAGCATTTTTGCTACTTTGCAAATGAGAAAGGACTATAACGATGAACTGTTCAGAAACTACGAGGCGGGCCACCCAAAAGGCTAAACAGAACCAATGGTTCCGCAGAATGTTCACCGTGGCCCTTCTGATAGGGCTGGTGATTGGCGGACTGCTGGTGAAGTTGCCTGACTGGATCAGCCGCCCGGAGCCTACCACCACGGCGGTTTTGTATGGGGCCTATACCGGCCAAGCTGTCAAAGTTCAGAGTGATGGAACCATTGTTCAGGCCGGTGATTTTACCCCTTTGAATGTGCCGATGGATGAAAGCCTTCAGGAATACACCTATTGGATGGCGGATGCCTATGACATTGATTTTACTTTCCTGATGGGCCTGATCCGCAACGAAAGCAATTTTCAAGCGGATGTTATCAGCGCCACCAATGATTATGGGCTGATGCAGATTAACCAGAACAACCATGAATGGTTGACCAATGCTGTTGGTGTGACAGATTTCCTTGACCCTTATCAGAACATTCAAGCGGGGGTTTATATCCTGAACACTTTGTTTGAAAAGTATGATGATCCCCACATGGTTCTGATGGCCTACAACATGGGGGAAGGCGGCGCTTCCAAGCTGTGGGATCAAGGTGTTTATCAAAGCAAGTATTCCCAACGGGTGATTGGCTACCAAGAAACCTACATAAAGGAGTTGAACGAACATGACCAAATGTGAAAATCCGTGTCCCTATGGCAAGTTTGATGGGTGTTGCCACTTCTGCCCGGATCGGGGTTCCTGTGCTGACGCTTGCCCGGAAAAAGTGGATGAATGCGGACAAGCCATTTTCGATGAAGAAGCGGGGCTTCAGGCTTTCCAGCAATCCCAGCTTGCCACCCTGAACGCTATTGCTTCCTTGACAGCCCACAAGAAGGCCATTGAGGATCAGGAAAAGGCCATGAAAGCCGCCCTGTATGAAGCCATGATGAAGTTTGGCGTGAAGAAGTTTGAAAGTGATGTGTTGAACCTGACCTTGGTTGAACCCACTATTGAAACCCGGCTGGATTCCGCCAAGCTGAAGAAGAAATATCCCGCTATTGCGGCGGAATGTTCTAAATCCAATACCAAGGCCGGTTATGTGAAAATCACCCTGAAAGGCGGTGAAAAGTAATGACCGTTGAACAAGTTGAACTTCGTAAGATTTTAACCCAAATGCTGGCCGATAACGGGATTAACCGTGAAACCATCAAAGATTTTGTGGGTGAAATTGTTTCTGAAAAGGTGGATCGGGCCATTCAAAGAGTTATTCATGAAACCAATATGGATTCGCTTGTGGCTAAAACCCTTAAAGAAACGATTAACAAAACCTTGCGTGATGAAGTGGGTTGGAAGGTTCGTCGGGCAATGGGGAGTGTTTCAATTTCCATCGAATGCGTTGGTGATCGGGGTGGAGCAGATGGCAAGGGATGAATTTTGGGATGCCTTGAAGGAACACGCCCACCGAAACCATCAAGAACGGGTTTCCAAGAACCCTGATCGGATTGCTTATGCTATCCAGCAGTTTGAAGCCCATGGGATTGAATACCAGTTGAAGAACGCGCAAACCGGCCATTTCCATTGCTGGCGGAAGTCTGATGATCAACTGTTTCAGTTCTATGCCGGAACCGGCAAGATTCAGGGCCTTCAAGCCCGTGGAATTCACAACCTGATCAAGATATTGGAGGGGTGAAGCCGTGAATGATTATTAAATGGCACCCATGCCCCGGCCACCCTAACTATCAAATCAACCGTTTGGCCCAAGTTCGTTCTGTGAAAACCGGGAAATTGTTAAAGCCTTATGACGATGGTTCCGGTTATCTTCGGGTGAAACTGGATGGTGAGAATTGCCGGTTACATATCCTTGTGGCGCTGGCATTCATTCCAAACCCGGAGAACAAGCCTGTGGTGAACCATAAACACGGGAAGAAGCATGATTGCAGGGCTTCCCAGTTGGAGTGGGCCACCATATCAGAAAACACAAAACACGCTTGGGATCATGGGTTGATTCGGCGGGGGGGGGTGAAAAGCCGTGGCCGGTGAAAAAAACTTTGAAACCCGCCTGAAAAAGTGGCTGGAAAGTGAAGGGATTTATCCTTTGGGTGAACCAGTTGACCGGATGGGAACCCCGCCCTGTGGGTATTGGGAAAAGCGTTGGGGCGGCGGAAGGTATGTGAAAAGTGGCCTTCCTGATATGAAGATTGTGGTGAAGGGGATCACCCTTGAAGTTGAACTGAAAGCTACAAACGGCACCCCTTCAGAACTTCAGAAGCGCAATCTGGCCCAAATCAATAATTCCGGTTGCTTTGGCTTCATCCTGTACCCGGAAGGCTTTGAAACCTTCAAAAAAATTGTGAAAGACCTGCTAATAAAAGTCAAGTAGAAATTTCAGATTTTTAGAGAAGCAAAAA
>ERZ1106963.509-NODE-509-length-55749-cov-14.891101_pt1 | contig 55749 bp, 58 predicted proteins | sample MGYA00403681_ERZ1106963 | MGnify/ENA primary metagenome ERZ1106963 (study PRJEB35170, sample SAMEA104062407) | human gut metagenome | biome: human gut; feature: human-associated habitat; material: faeces | place: Denmark | collected 2012-05-03 ...
CGGCGAAGCGCCGCCAGTGGCGGATGAAGCGAGCCGGTTTCGAGGAAGTGCCCCGGTTGGCGGGCATAACAGTGTCCGCCAGTCGGTTGGCACGACGGTGGGCAAGAGAGCCCCTCCCCTACACACCGCAAGATACACTTCCGTAGGGATGGACGCCTCTGTCCGCCCCACCGCACCATCAATAATGCACCCGTAGGGGGCGGCGTCCCCGACGCCCCGTTGTACCGCACCCCTTGTAAAACCGCCTGTCATTGCGAAACCAGTGACCAATGTCACTGGTTGTGGCAATCCGTACCTCATGTAACGAAAACCGCCCTGAAGAAGCCAGCGCTTCCTCAGGGCCATTTCTATCATTTCATTCACCGCCGATCCCGGTACACCGGGCACTTCTGATACTCCTCGCCGTAATCAGCATTGCAAGTGTATTTCACCTGTGGGTCGTTGGTGGCAAAGTGCTTCCCGCACAGCTTGCAAACATATTCGTCGCTTCCATAGCTGCTGAGAAACCCCTTGCTCTCATAATCTAAATAATAACACCGTGCCATTGTCATTCTCCCCTTAAAAATTATTCGTCGGCTTCAGCCGCATGATAACTCGGCCCGCAAAATATCCATACTGAGTAGAGTAATCGCCATCAGAGTAATCAATCTTTTTAGCGCTGCGTTTAGCCATATCCGTAATGCTGTATTCTCCCCCCAATATCCTATTGATGGCCGAAGCCAGCGCCAACTGCGGACGGAGCAATTTTTCCTCATCAATTCTGTCACCCGTTATGACTTTCACCGCGTTTTTCAAATTCTCTACGCGATTGGATGCAAAATCAAAAGTCCGTATTGCGCCATTCGTCCGCCCGGAAACATGGTCGTTATAAACCTCGATCTCCTCCGGCTTGCGCCCTGTCCCATCGCTTATGGTGCGGATAATTTCCTTTGTCAGCGCACTGGCGGCATATTTCTCCTCTAATTGCTTTTGCTTCAAAAGTGCCTCTTCCCGTTCTTTTTTCTGTTTATTCTTCTCGTTTTGTATTCTCGCCGCCACTTCCCTCTTCTCCCATTCGAGCTCCTCTTCCCTTTGTTTTTTATTGGTGGCTTTTATCATTATCACAATCGCCACAACAGCCAGCACAATGAAAATTATCATTTTTCCCCCTCCACAAAATATAATTTTTATGGTCACCATCCGCATTATATCTAATTAAAATAGTAGTGTCAAGAAAATAGATACTATAATTAGATATAATTGTCCATAGTATATAGTACGATTATTAAAAATCCGCGGAGGTGTCTCATGGAAAAAGAACAGTTTTCCCTTCGCTTAGCCCAGTTGCGACAGGCAAAGGGCGTGTCCGCTCGGGACATGAGCCTGTCCCTGGGCCAGAGCGCCGGTTACATCAATAACATCGAAAACGGCGTCAGCCTCCCCTCCATGTCCATGTTTTTCTACATCTGCGACTACCTGGGCGTGACCCCCGCTGAGTTCTTCACCCCGAACCTCCCCGACCCCGTGGCCCTGCAAGCCCTCTCCTGCGAGCTGCGCCGGCTCAACAGCCACCAACTGCTCCTCCTCACCCAATTAGCCCAGGAAATGCACTGACCCCCAAACGCCAATCTGCGCCGGGGGTAATTTTTTTGCCCATTTTTCGTTCCCCCCTGTAAGATCATGCCCCTGGCCTGACCCCACAGCAAAAAAGAAACCGCCACTCCGACAAGTGACGGTTTCTTAAACATAGAAGCTTGAACAAAAAGGGCTAACCGCTTGCTGCAGCGCCCTTCCTATATCCATTATACCGCCCACGCCCATTTGTCAACCCGTTTCCATGAAAAAACAGACGCAGCCTCACGGCTGCGTCTGTTGGCCTATTCTGGCGGATTTACTCCATCCGATATGTGATTTTCGGATTCTTCTCATGCAAATCTTCAAAAATTTCCAGCATAGGCCGGCAGTATTCCCGCACATCCTTGGGCATCGTCTGAAATCCCCGGATCACGATCTCCCGCCTGTCAAACAGTCCGTCCATGCAGTCCCACATGGCGTCCCAATTCTCTCCGTAGTATTCCGGGAAACCGAAAGTCCTTTTTATGCGCTCATGTACCTCACCCACAGAGCCGCAGCCTGTCAGCTCCAGCGTAATGGGGTCCTCCGCAATATACCGAAAAGCATTTTTGTCGTTCATTTCGTCCTCCCCGGCTCTCTGTTCTCCTCCTTATCTTACCACATCTTTTGGGGACTTTCACCCCTCATATGCAGCGCAAAAACTCTTTTTGTTGCCCCTTTTTGTGCAACGGTATTGTTTTTTAGGAGGTTTTTTATCCTCACCGCCATCCATCAAAAAAACAGACGCAGCCTCACGGCTGCGTCTGTTTGATTCTGCATATATTTCTGCCTTATTCGGTGACGAAGGGCAGCAGGGCGATCTGGCGGGCCCGCTTGATGGCCATCGTCAGCTGACGCTGATGCATAGCGCAGGTGCCGGTGGTGCGGCGGGGCAGGATCTTGGAGCGCTCGCTGATGAAGCGGCGCAGCTTGGCAGCGTCCTTGTAATCGATGTGCTCGCACTTGTCCACGCAGAACTGGCAGACCTTGCGGCGCTTGCGGCCGTTGCCGCGGGGCGCTCTATTTTCGCGTTCCATAGCCATGGAAAAATTCCTCCTTTATAGAATTGGTGTACCCCGGGGGTACAGATCAGAACGGCAGGTCGCCGTCCTCGTCGTCGATCTCGGAAAAGCTGGAGGCAGTATTCACAGGAGCGGTATATCCGCCCACAGGCGCAGCATAACCGCCCATGGGAGCGGCATAGTCGCCGCTGGGGGCGCCGTCGCGCTTGGAGTCGCCGAAATATACATTGTCGGCCACCACTTCCGCGCTGCGGCGATTGTTGCCGTCCTTGTCCTTCCAGTCCCGGATCTGCAAACGGCCCTCCACAATGGCCATGCGGCCCTTGGTGAAGTACTTGGCCACGAACTCAGCGGTGCTGCGCCAGGCGACCACATCGATGAAATCCGTGCTCTTTTCGCCGTTTTGGGACTTGTAATCCCGATCCACCGCCAGAGAAAAACTGGTGACGGGGGTGGAGTTGGCCGTTCTGCGCAGCTCCGGATCGCGGGTCAGCCGTCCCATAATGAAGATCTTGTTCAGCATTTTTGTGCCTCCCTTACTCGTCCTTGCAGACGATCATGGAACGCATAATGCCCTCGGTAATGCCCAGGATACGGTCCAGCTCCTTGGGGAACTCGGGCGCGCTGGTGAAGCTCATCAGCACATAGTAACCCTCGGTCTTATAGTCGATCGCGTAAGCAAGACGGCGCTTGCCCCACTCGTCCACGACTACGTCGGAACCGTTCTGCTCAGCCAGAGTCTGGAACTTTGCCACAGTGGCGGCAATAGCCTCCTCACCCTGTGCAGGGTCGATGATGTAAACGACCTCATAGTTGGCAGAAATTTTAGCCATACTTTTGCACCTCCTTCTGGTCTTATGGCCCTCACTTTCTGTGAGAGCAAGGATTTGCCCGCATAATGCAAGCCTTTTTATTATACATGCTTTTTGTCAAAAGTCAAGATTTTTTCCACACAATTTTATATAATACAGGGCAGATCACGCCATCCGGTTCCTGAAAAAGGCGATCCGGGGCAGCTGCCACATCAGCAGCGCACCCAGGCCATAGCAGGCCATAAGCTCACCGGCCGCAATAGACGCTCCATTGAGGGCAAAGGTCACGGCAAAGGCATCGGTGAAGCCCACCTGCTCCCAGGCCAGCATCCCCCCCACAAAAATCCCGTTGCACAGCACCGGCGGCAGGGGCGCCAGCCACTTTTTTTTGCACCGGGAGGTGAGAAACGCCGCCAGGAGCGTGGTCAGCGAGCCCACGATGATATCCACCAGGCCGTAGGGGCTGAGGAGATTGGTCAGCAGGCAGCCCACGAACAGGCCCCACACCGTCTCCGGGAAAAAGAAGGGCAAGACGCACAGCGCCTCGGAAAAGCGGCACTGGACCGTGCCGAAGGTGATGCCGAAGACTGAGCCGAATATGGACAGCACGGCGTAAACCGCTCCCACGGCGGCGGCAGTGGTAATGTGGCGAAGGGTCAATTTTTTCATAGTATGGTTCCTCCCATTTTTTGTTTAGAGAACGGCCGGAAGCCGAACGAACGCCCAAAGGGGCGCTTGGACAGGGTGTGGAAACCTGTCGGAAGGTAGTATAGCACAAAAAATCAGGATTGCAACCGCCTATTTTCCCGGTGCCCCGCCGGGAAAAATGCCAGCCAGGCAAAGAAACGCTTGTATGCCATGGCTCGATATGATATAATGTACAATTGATAAATTGGGTTATTATCTGCATATACCAAGGGAGGGCAGACTATGAATGAGAAGATCCGCAAGCTTCTGCGGACCAACACAGTGCTTTATATCCTGCTGCTGCTCCTGTTTGCGGCCGTCACGGCGAAGGTATCGCCGGTGCTGGCCGCCGGCGAGGCGGTGGCGGCGCTGCTGGTGTGGTATGTCAGCCGGCGCCGCAGCAAGGTCATGCAGCAGCAGATGCGCCAGTATGTGGAGCGGATCTCCGGTGGAGCGGACACGGCGAAAAGCAGCAATATGCTCTTCGCCCCGATGCCGATGATGGTCTTCAACCCCGGCAGCGACGATGTGCTCTGGGCCAACGACCTGTTCATGGAGCTGCCGGACGTGGGGCAGGATATTTTCGAGTCCAGAGTGGGCCAGGTGGTGCCGAATTTCGAGACACACTGGCTGCTGGAGGGGAAGCCCGAATACCCGGGGCTCTACGACTGGAACGGACGGCGCTACCGCATATTCGGGTGCCTGTCCAAGCCCGAGGAGGACGGACGCCTGGGGGTGCTGGCCACCACCTACTGGATGGATGTGACCGATCTGGAGCACATGCGCGCCACCCTGTCCCAGACCCGCCCGGTGGTAGCCATTGTGATGATCGACAACTATGAGGACCTGATGAGCGCCTGTCCCGAGGGTAAACGCTCGGCGGTGCGGGCCGCTGTGGAAGAGAAAATGGACCAGTGGCGGGGCGACGGCGTACTGATGATGAAATACGACCGGGACCGCTACCTGATGGTGTTCACGGAGCAGCGGTACGAGACCCTTGCCGAGGGACGCTTCTCCATTCTGGACGAGGTGCGCACGGTGCAGGCGGCCGAGGGCGTATGCGCCACCATATCCATCGGCGTGGGCCGGGAGGCTGGAAGCTATGACGCCCTGATGAAAAACGCCAGTCTCGCGCTGGAAATGGCCCTGAGTCGGGGCGGCGACCAGGCGGTGGTGAAGGACCGGATGAACTTCGAATTCTACGGCGGCCGGGCCAAGGCCACGGAGAAACGCACCAAGGTCAAATCCCGGGTCATGGCCAACGCCCTGGGTGACCTGATGGACGACACGGAGCATGTATACATCATGGGCCACCAGTACGCCGACATGGATACCCTGGGCGCGGCCGCCGGCATATGCGCGGTGGCACGCAAACGGGGTAAAACGGCGCGGATCGTCCTGGACACGGAGAACAACTCTGTGGGCCCCATGCTGCGCAAGATCCGCCAGCTGCCGGAATACAAGGACGTATTCATCGGCGGCAACGATGCCTTTCTGCGGGTGCAGCCGGATACGCTCCTGGTGGTGGTGGACACCAACCGACCCGCCAGCGTGGAGTCCGAGCCGCTGCTGGAGAGCTGCAACCGGGTGGCGGTCATCGACCACCACCGCCGGGGCAGCAGCTACATTGAGAAGATGGCCCTGAACTACCACGAGCCCTACGCCTCCTCCGCCAGCGAACTGGTGACGGAGCTGCTGCAGTACCTGCTGGAGCCCGGCGACCTGCTGAAGACGGAGGCCGAGGCCCTGCTGGCGGGCATCGTGCTGGACACCAAGAACTTTACCAACCGCACCGGCGGTCGCACCTTTGAGGCGGCGGCGTACCTGCGCCGCGCCGGGGCGGACACTCAGGACGTGCAGCGGATGTTCCAGAGCGATCTGGAGTCCATGATCGCCCGCTACGCCATCATCCGGCAGGCGGTTCTGTACCGGGAGGATCTGGCCGTGGCTGCCATCAACGAAACCTGCGAGCGGGTGACTGCCGCCAAGGCCGCCGACGAGCTGCTGACCCTCAGCGGCGTACAGGCATCCTTCGTGTTCTATCCCAAGGACGACGGCGTGTACATCTCCGCCCGCTCTCTGGGCGAGGTGAACGTGCAGGTCATCGTGGAGGCCCTGGGCGGCGGCGGAAACTCCACCAGCGCAGGGGGCCAGCTGCCCGACGTGACGGTGGAGGATGTGCGGCGGAAGCTGAAGGAAGCCATTGACAAGTATTACGATAAACCCAATCAAGGAGGAACAAGCAAATGAAAGTGATTTTGAAAGCAGATGTGCGGGGCAAGGGCAAAAAGGGCCAGATGATCGAGGTGGCCGAGGGCTATGCCCGGAACTTTCTCCTGCCCAAGGGGCTGGCGGTGCTGGCCACGGCAGACGCTATGAACACCATGCGTCTGCAGGAAAAGGCCAAAGCCAAGGCGGACGCCGAGGCCAAGGCGGCCGCCACGGAGATCGCCGAGAAGCTCAAGGGCCTGCAGGTGAAGGTTGCATCCAAGGGCGGCGAGGGCGGCAAGCTCTTCGGCGCCGTGACCGGCCGGGAGATCGCCGCCGCGCTGAAGGAACAGCACGGCCTGGAGATCGACAGCAAGAAGCTGGTGCTGGACGAGCCCATTAAGAGCTTCGGCAGCTACCAGGTCAAGGCCAAGCTGGGCTTTGAGATCAGCGGGACGGTGTATGTCATCGTCACGGAGGAAAAGTAAGCAAGAAAACCGTTCGGAAAGGAGGTTTCCCACATGGATGAACTGCTGGGCCGCGCCATGCCCCACTCCCCGGAGGCGGAGCAGGCGGTACTGGGCTCCATGCTCATTGATGCCGACTGCGTCAAGGACGTGATGGGTAAGCTGCAGCCCCAGGACTTTTATCTGCAGCAGAACCGGGAGATCTTCGAGACGATCTACTCCATGTTCATCTACTCGCAGCCCATTGACGGCGTGACCGTGGCCCGGGAGATGGAGAAGGCGGGCGTATACCGGGAGGAGACCCGGGCCTACCTGCTGCAGCTGATGGAGGTAACCCCCACCTCCGCCAACGTGATGGAGTATGCCGACATCATCCGGGACAAGGCCCTGCTGCGGGCCATGGCCAAGGCGGCGGGGGACATCGCGGGCATGGTGCAGGAGGGTGTGGGCAGCGCCGGGGACCTGCTGACGGCAGCGGAGCAGAAGATCTATGCCATCCGCCAGGGCCGGGGCAGCCAGGAGATGACACCTGTAGGTGCCGTGCTGAAGGACGTGATGGAGCAGCTGGGCCGACTCATGGGCGGCACGGAGCCGCCGGGCCTTTCCACGGGTCTATCCGCCGTGGACCGGAAGATCAACGGCCTGAATAAGTCGGATCTGCTGCTTCTGGCGGCCCGGCCCGGCATGGGCAAGACCAGTATGGCACTGAACGTGGCCCTGTCGGCGGCCAAGTCCTCCGGCAAGACCGTGGCCATCTTCTCCCTGGAAATGTCCAAGGAGCAGCTGGTGACAAGGCTTCTGGCCAACGAGGGGCTCATTGAGAACACCCGCCTTTCCACCGGCAACCTCCGGGAGAGCGACTGGGAGAAGATCGCCCTGGCGGCGTCGGCTCTGAGCAAGACCGATATCCGCATCGACGACAACCCCCTGCTCACCGTGGCGGACATGAACTCCAAGTGCCGCCGACTGGACAATCTGGGCCTGGTGGTCATCGATTATCTGCAGCTGATGACCTCCGCCGGGGGCAAGGGCTACAGCGGCGAAAACCGCCAGCAGGCGGTGGCGGACATCTCCCGGATGCTGAAGATCATGGCCAAGGAGCTGCAGGTGCCGGTGCTGTGCCTGTCGCAGCTGTCCCGTGCCAACGAAAAGCGGGAGGATAAGCGCCCCATGCTGTCGGATCTGCGCGAGTCCGGCGCCATTGAGCAGGACGCGGACATCGTCATGTTCCTGTACAGGGACGACTATTATAATGAGGACTCTGAAAAGAGGAACATTGCCGAGTGCATCGTGGCCAAAAACCGCCACGGTGAGACCGGCAAGGTAGAGCTGCGCTGGATGCCGGATTACACCGCCTTCAGCACACTGGAAAACCGCTACGAGGAGCAGTGACGGCTATGGATCTGATGCCGTTTATGACGCAGCATCATATGCTGCCCCCGGCGGGGGGACGGATCCTGTGCGCCGTCAGCGGCGGACGGGACTCCATGTGCCTGCTGCACTACCTGTGGCAGCTGGGACAGCGGGAGAATTTCACCGTGGCCGCCGTGCACATGGACCACGGCCAGCGGGACACCGCCCAGCGGGACGTATTCTTCGTGCAGAATTTCTGCCGGGAGCGGCGGATCCCCTGCGTGACGGAGCGCGTCAGCGTGCCCCGGAAGGCGGAGGAATGGGGCGTGAGCATTGAGGAGGCCGGGCGCACCCTGCGCTACGAGACCTTTGCCCGGGCGGCAAAGCTCACCGGCTCAGACCGCATCGCCACAGCCCACCACGCCGCCGACCAGGCGGAAACGGTGCTGCTGAACCTCCTGCGGGGCACAGGAGCGGAGGGGCTGGCGGGCATCCCGCCGGTGCGGGGAAACATCATCCGCCCGCTTCTGGAGACATCCCGGCAGGAGATCGAGGCATACCTGGCGGAAAACAACATCTCCCACATAGAAGACGAGACAAACCGGGACACCACCATGACCCGCAACCGTCTGCGGCTGACCATCATGCCGCTTCTGCGGGAGCTCTATCCCGGCGCGGAGGAGAGCATCTGCCGCACGGCGCGGATCCTCCGGCGAGAGGAGGAGTGCTGGCAGGAGCAGGTGGGCGCGCTGCTGCCCGATACGGGCACGGAGATGGAGCGCCAGGCGCTGTTGAAGCTCCCCTACGCCCTGCGGCTGCGGGCGATGCGGATGCTGACGGAGCGCATGCCCGTGGGGCGAAAGGACTACGGCGCGGTACACTACGAGGCCATGGAGCGGCTGCTCCACGGGCCGGGAGGGCTTCTGTATCTGCCCGGCGGCGTGGTGGCTGTGTGCCGGGGGGAGACCTTTTCCCTGCAGATGGAGGAGAAAGCTCCGGAGGGCGCGGCCCTCTTGCCGGGCGTGACCCGTTGGGGCGGATACACCATTATATTAGAAAAATCAACGCGTCCGGCGGCGGAAAGCGCGCTGGTGCTGGACGCAGATAAGATACCCGGCGGGCTCACCGTGGGCCCGTGCAGGCCCGGGGACGGGCTGCACCTGGCGGGAAGCCGGGGCCGGCGCAGCGTCAAGCGCCTGTGCAGCGACCGGGGCATTGCCCCCGAGGAGCGGGACCGGCTGCCGGCCTTTTATGTCGGCGGGAAGCTGGCGGCCATGTGGCCGATGGGTGCAGACGAGGAATTTCTGCCCCGGGAGACCGGCGGCGAGATGATAACAATTCAGATCAAAAGAGAAATTGCAGGAGGATATGGCAATGGCTAAAAGCAACTTGAATCAGGACATTTTAAAGGTTCTGCTGTCCGAGGAGCAGATCCGCGCGCGCATTCAGGAGATGGGCGACCAGCTCTTTGACCGGTTTAAGGATCGGAACCCCATGTTCGTGGGCGTGCTCAACGGCTGCTTCGTATTCATGGCGGACCTGGTGCGGGCCACCCAGCTCAAGAGCGAGGTGGAGTTCATCAGCCTCTCCTCCTACAAAAACGCCACCAAGAGCTCCGGCGTGGTGGAGATCACCCGGGATCTGCAGCGAGACATCACCGGCCGCGACATCATCGTGGTAGAGGACATTCTGGACTCCGGCAACACCCTGTATTTCCTGGAGGGGTATCTGAAGGCCAAGGGCGCAAGCTCCATCACCCTCGTGACCCTGCTGGATAAGCCCTCCCGCCGGGAAAAGCCCATCACCCCCGACCTGGCGGGCTTTGAGGTGCCGGATGAATTCGTGGTGGGCTTCGGCCTGGACTACTGCCAGCAGTACCGCAACATGCCCTACATCGGCGTGCTGAAGCCCGAGGTCTACAGCAAGTGATTTTCTTTGGATAGGAGGCGGAAGCCGCCTCCTGAGGCTGTCGATAAAGTGGTATATTTGCGATAACGGCAAGGAAGGGTGTGTGAGGGAAACCCAAGAAGGGTGTCCCTCACCATTGAAATCAGTAGTTTTTGAAACTTTTTCAAAGTTTCAAAAACTCAGGCAGCGGGGCGAAAAGACTTTTCGCCCCGCTGAGAGGCGGAAGCCGCCTCTTATCTTTTCAGCGGACGAAAGGAGGAGGACATGGACGAAAACAAAGACGACCTGCTGCCGCAGAAGGTGCCCGACCAGGAGCTGAGCACCGAAGGCGCGTACAAGGGACGCCGGCTGCAGCAGGAGGGCAAGTGGCGCAGGCTGTGGCAGGATTACGGGTTCGTTCCCACAACGGTGATCGTGATGCTGGTGCTGTTCAAGGTGATCCTGCAGATCGCCTGGGTGCCCAGCGGCTCCATGGAGACCACGCTGCCCACCAGGTCGCTGCTGCTGTCGTGGCAGCTGCCGTATGTGTTCTCCGATCCCACACCCCAGCGGGGGGAGATCGTGACCTTCTGGAGCGACAGCATGGGCAAGCTCCTGGTCAAGCGGGTCATCGGCCTGCCCGGGGACACCGTGTCCTTTGAGGGCGGCTATGTATATGTAAACGGCGAAAAGCTGGCGGAGACGTATCTGCCGCAGCAGGGCCTCACCGAGGCCAAGACCCAGCAGAGCTACCAGGTGCCGGAGGGCTGCCTGTTCTTCCTGGGGGATAACCGCACCGGCTCCTACGACGCCCGGTCGTGGGACGATCCGTATGTGCCCGTGAGCAATGTGCGCTCCCATGTGATGGTGTGCATATCGTTCCTCAAGGACAACAGCTGGCGCGGCATCCGGGCGGTTTCATAAAAAGGAGATGGTTCTGTGACTGAAAGAAGAAAAATTCGCCCCGGCAGTCTGCTGCTGGTTATTCTGGCGGTGCTGGGGATCATGATACTGATACGCAATATGAGCGGCGCAGGAACCATCGCCTACAGCGACATGTGCCGCTACTTCCGGGAGGAAAAGGTGCAGTCCTTCAGCATCACCGGCGACAGGCTGCAGGCCGTGCTGCAGGACGGCTCCGTAGCTGCCTGCACCATCGGCAGCGTGGAGACGTTTTACACCGACATGGACGGCCTGGTGCAGAAGCAGGTGCAGAGCGGCACCGTGAAGCAGCAGGAGTTCATCCATGCCACCAACTGGGCCTCGACGCTGCTGCCCTATGCCATGGGGATCATCGGCTTTATCCTCATCATCAACCTCATGGGCCGCATGGCCGGTGGCGGTGCCGCCGCCCAGGACAAAATGGCCAAGTTCGGCCAGGCCCGGGTGCAGATGCCCGGCCGGGGTGAGGATCGGGTGACCTTCGACCAGGTGGCCGGGGCCGACGAGGAGAAGGAGGAGCTGCAGGAGATCGTGGAGTTCCTCCGGGAGCCGGATAAATACCTGCAGCTGGGCGCCCACATCCCAAAGGGCGTGCTGCTGGTAGGCCCTCCGGGCACCGGCAAGACCTTGCTTGCCAAGTCCGTGGCCGGGGAGGCGGATGTGGCCTTTTTGTCCATCTCCGGCTCCGATTTTGTGGAAATGTATGTGGGCGTGGGCGCCAGCCGCGTCCGCGACCTGTTTGACCAGGCCAAAAAACAGTCCCCCGCCATCGTTTTTATCGACGAAATCGACGCCGTGGGCCGCCAGCGCGGCAGCGGCCTGGGCGGCGGCCATGACGAGCGGGAGCAGACCCTCAACCAGCTGCTGGTGGAGATGGACGGCTTCACCGCCAACTCCGGAGTCGTGGTGCTGGCCGCCACCAACCGGGTGGATATTCTGGATCCGGCCCTGCTGCGTCCCGGCCGGTTCGACCGGCAGGTGTATGTGGGCCTGCCGGATATCAAGGGCCGGGAAGCAATCCTGCAGGTTCACGCCCGGAACAAGCCGCTGGCGGAGGATGTGGATCTGTCCGAGATCGCCCGGGGCACCGCCGGCTTCACCGGCGCGGATCTGGAGAACCTGCTCAACGAGGCAGCGCTGCTGTCCGGCCGACGGGGCGACGCCATGATCCGACAGAAGACCATCCAGGAGTCTATCATCAAGGTCATCGCCGGGCCGGAGAAGCACAGCCGCGTCATCCCCCAGCAGGAGCGGCGGCTCACCGCCTTCCACGAGGCCGGTCACGCCGTGGTAATGCACGACCTGCCAGGCCAGGACCCCGTACATCAGATCACCATCGTTCCCCGGGGTCAGGCCGGCGGCATGACCATCAGCCTGCCGGAGGAGGATCGGTCGTACCTGTCCAAGCGGTACATGGAGGATGAGATCGTGGCGCTGCTGGGCGGCCGGGCCGCCGAGGAGCTGATGCTGGGGGATATCTCCACCGGCGCCTCCAACGATTTGCAGCGGGCCACGTCCATCGCCCGGAAAATGGTGGGCACCTACGGCATGTCCAAGCGTCTGGGCCATGTGGCCTTCAACGCCGGCAGCGACGAGGTGTTCATCGGCAAGAGCATGGGCCATACCCGCCCCTACTCTGAGAAGATCGCAGCGGAGATGGACGACGAGATCCAGCAGATCCTCGCCCACGGCTACGCCCGCTGCATGGAGATCCTCAAGCGGGAGCAGGATAGGCTGCAGACCGTGGCCGACTTCCTGCTGGAGCACGAGACCATGACGGCAGAGGAGTTTGAGTCCGTATACACAGAGAAATAAACCGAATAATACAGCAAATCGTCCCTTCCCCGCAGCGGAAGGGACGATTTATTATAGACAGCGGCGAAATATTATTGTGCAAAATCACGAAGCCCCGTGTCTGCCAACGGGGGACAGGGTACGGAGATTTTTCGAAAATGAACGCCGTATAAGGCTGGCTGTCCGTGACATGCGGACATATTGTCTCTGAAATTTGAGAAAATCCTTTCCGTTTTGGGTAAAAAGACCGGAAATTTAATGCAACATTCTCACTTGCAATCGCCGGTATTTTCTTATAAAATATGTAGAAAGTCATAGGATGCACCGCTGCATTCCGTGGCCGAAACATTATATGGAGGAAGTAAAGATGAAAAAGTTTATCGCACTGCTGCTGGCTCTGGTCACAGCACTGTCGCTGGTTGCCTGCGGCAGCAAGGACAGTGGCGGCTCCACAGACGGAGACGTTGTGAAGATTGGTATCTTCGAGCCCACCTCCGGCCAGAACGGTGCCGGCGGCAAGAAGGAGATCCTGGGCATTGAGTATGCCAACTCCATCAAGCCCACCGTCACCATCGGCGGCAAGGAATATAAGGTCCAGCTGGTGACCGCCGACAACGCCTCCGATGCGTCCAAGGCTCCCGCCGCTGCCCAGACCCTGATCTCCCAGGGTGTGTCCGTTGTCATCGGTACCTACGGCTCCGGCTGTGCCATCGCTGCCGGCGACCTGTTCAAGGATGCTAAGGTTCCCGCTATCGGCACCTCCTGCACCAACCCCAACGTCACCCTGGGCAATGACTTCTATTTCCGCGTTTCCTACATCGATCCCTTCCAGGGTGCCGTGATGGCCAACTTTGCCAACAAGGAAAAGGGCAGCGTCAACTGCGCACTGATTATCGAGTCCGGTGACGACTACTCCGCCGGCTTCGGCAACTACTTCCAGAGGGAGATGGAGCGCCTGGGCGGTAAGGCTACCGTACTGGAGTTCCAGAAGGGTGAGGCTGACTTCTCCACCATGATGGCCACCATCAAGTCCGCCGGTTACGACGGCATCTTCGCCCCCGTATCCATCGAGACCGCTGCCATGATCATCAGCCAGGCCCGCGACAGCGGCGTCACCTGCCCCATCATGGCCGGCGATACCTGGGATGATATCTCCATCGCCCAGCGTACCGGCGACAAGGCCACTGACATTTATTTCTCCGCCTTCTTCGATGCCGCCGATGAATCCAACGCCGAAGGTAAGAAGTTCGTGGACGGCTTCACCAAGTGGGTCGCCGAGGACAGCACCCGCATCGAGAACAACGGCGGCACCGCCGAGGCTGTTTCCAGCGTGACCCCCTGCGGCTACGATGCCTACATGGCCGCTGTCAATGCCATTGAGAAGGCCGGCTCCACCGAGGGCGCCGCCATCCGCGACGCGCTGGCTGCTCTGGAGGTCAAGGGTCTGGTCACCGGCGACCTGAAGTTCGACGAGAACGGCGACGCTGTGAAGACCTATGCCGTTATCAAGACCATCAAGGACGGCCAGATCGTGTACTACAGCACCTACAACGGCTGATCCCCTGCTGCAGCACAAAAACAGACACACAAAGTGCATCGTGAGGGGAGGCAAACTCCCCTCACGATGCGGCGCGCTGAAGTAAAAATAATCCAGCGGTTTTGACCGCGCCGGGCATCCTTTTCGGGATCTCCCCGCGCACTCTTCCTTGCTGTTGCCGAAAGCTCCCTGTCCCATCCCGGCAACCAGAACGTAAACATTGATGGCTCTTGCGTTTTCGGCAGACGAGGGACATCCTGCCCCCGCCTGCGGAAAGCGCAAGATTCATTTTGAAGGAGGTTTCCGTACTTATGCATGACGCAGCTTACTATATCCAGCTTCTGCTCTCCGGCGTCACGGTGGGCAGCCTGTACGCCCTCATCGCCATTGGCTACACCATGGTTTACGGCATCCTGCGCCTCATTAACTTTGCCCACGGCGACATCTTCATGATGGCGGGCTTTTTCATGGTTTATATCTCCGCAGAGTGCTCTCTGGCGGTATCCATCCCTCTGGTGCTGCTGCTTACGGTGCTTCTGGGCGTAGCCATTGAGCGGGCAGCCTATAAGCCCCTGCGCACGGCGCCGCGTATGTCCGTGATGATCTCGGCCATCGGCGTCAGCTACCTGCTGCAAAACCTGGCCAACTACATCACCGGCGGCATCGCCCGGGCCTACCCCGACATCCCCTTCTTCACCCAGGTGATGAACGTGGGCGGCCTGAGCATCAAGCGCATCACCATCATCACCCCCATCCTGACCATCGCCCTGGTGGCCGTGCTGGTGGTTCTTATCCAGAAAACCAAGATCGGCATGGCCATGCGGGCCGTGTCCCGGGATTTTGAGACCTCCCAGCTCATGGGCATCAAGATCAACAGCGTCATCTCCATGACCTTTGTCATCGGCTCGTTCCTGGCGGGCGTGGCCTCCATTTTGTACTTTGCCAACTACGGCCAGGTCAGCCCCATGATCGGCGCTATGCCCGGCCTGAAAGCGTTTGTGGCCGCTGTGTTCGGCGGCATTGGCTCCATTCCCGGAGCTGTCATCGGTGCGTTCATCATTGGTATCTGCGAGTCCTTCATCAAGGCCAATGAGACCATCGCCGTATTCAGCAACGCTTTCACCTTTGCCCTGCTGATCGTGATCCTGCTGTGCAAGCCCAACGGTCTGTTCGGTGAGAAACTGACGGAGAAGGTGTAAGCTATGAAGAATAACAAGAAAAGAAATCTGCTGCTGTCACTGATTTTGGCAGCTGTCTGCATCGCGTTTTTGCTGTATGTGGACAAATTCCAGCACTATTCCATGCTGGCCACGGTGCTAAAAAAGGGCGCCATCTACTCTCTGGTGGCGGTATCGCTGAACCTGCTCAACGGCTTCACGGGCCTGTTCTCCCTGGGCCAGGCGGGCTTTATGATGATCGGTGCCTATACCTACAGCATCCTCACCATCCCCGTGGCGGATCGGGCCGGCGTATATCAGTATTTTGACGGCGGCATCGTGCAGTTCTGCGTGCCCATGGTCGTGGGTCTGATTCTGGCGGGTGTCGTGCCGGCCATCTTTGCCTGGCTCATCGGCCTGCCGGTGCTGAAGCTGAAGAGTGACTATCTGGCCATTGCCACATTGGGCTTTGCCGAAATTATGCGCGCCATCATCCAGTGGAAGCAGGTGGGTCCCCTGACAAACGCCTCCAACTTGCTGAAGAAATTTGCAAACTTCGACTCCATCCTGTTCCCCTTCGTCGTGTCGGCTATCTGCATCGGCTTTATTGTGCTGCTCATCAACTCCACCTATGGCCGGGCCTTCAAGGCCATCCGCGACGACGAGATCGCTGCCGAGGCTATGGGCATCAACCTGGCCAAGCACAAGATGCAGGCCTTCCTCATCAGCTCCTTCTTCGCCGGTGTCGGCGGCGCGCTGCTGGCCATGTTCCAGTCCAGCGTCCAGGCCAGCACCTTTACCTCCACCATGACCTATGAGATCCTGCTCATCGTGGTCATCGGCGGCATCGGCTCCATCACCGGCTCCATCATTGGCTCGTTCCTGTACATCGCCTGCTCCGAGTGGTGGCTGCGCTTCCTGGACGACCCCGCGCCCTACCTGCATGTCAACATTCCCTTCATGCGGCCCGGCTTCCGGATGCTGGTGTTCTCCGTGGTCATTATGATCGTGGTGCTGTTCTTCCGCAAGGGCATCATGGGCGACCGGGAGTTCTCCTGGGACGGTATCATCGGCTTCTTCCAAAAGCTCTTTAAGAAGAAGGATAAGACCCCGAAGGAGGTGGCCTCCAAATGAAAAATGTACTGAAAGTGGAAAACGTCACCATGCAGTTCGGCGGCGTGGTGGCCGTGGATAACCTGAACATGGAGGTGAACGAGGGCGAGATCGTGGCCCTGATCGGCCCCAACGGCGCAGGAAAGACCACGGCGTTCAATGTCATCACCGGCGTGTACGCCCCCACCAATGGCCGGGTGTGCTTCAACGAGAAGTGTATCGTGCGCAATCACCCCACCGGCAAGATGAAAAAGACCTACAAGGGTGAGCATCCCGCCATGTATACCGCGCAGCTTGCCCCGGAGGAGGCCCTGGAGGACGAGGCGCTGAAGGCGTGGAAGCTTGCACAGAAGGAGCGGGACGAATACGCCTTCACCGACCATGTGCTCTCCCCCACACCGGATAAAATCACGGCTCTGGGAATGGCCCGTACCTTCCAGAATATTCGTCTGTGGAAGACCCAGACGGTGTTTGACAATGTGCTCATCGCCAAGCATCTGCGCCGCACCAGCAACCTGTTCACCGCGGCCCTCCACCTCAACGGCAAGGAGGAGGCCCGGCAGCGCGCAGAGGTGCTGGAGCTTTTGAAGCTGGTGGGTCTGGAGGATGTGAAGGACGAGCTGGCCACCTCCCTGCCCTACGGCAAGCAGCGCCGCCTGGAGATCGCCCGGGCCCTGGCCACGGCCCCCACGCTGCTGCTGCTGGACGAGCCCGCCGCCGGTATGAACCCTCAGGAGACCCTGGAGCTGACGGAGTTCATCGGCGAGATCCGCAAAAATTTCCACATGACCATCCTGCTCATTGAGCACCACATGGACCTGGTCATGGACATTGCCGACCGCATCTATGTGCTGGACTTCGGCAAGCTGATCGCCCGGGGCACACCTGCGGAGATTCAGAGCAACGAACGCGTTATTGACGCTTACTTGGGGGTGGTTGAAGATGCTGAAGATTGAGAATCTGCATGTGTCCTATGGCGGCATCAAGGCCCTGCGGGGCATCAGCCTGGAGGTGCCTGACGGCAAGATCGTCACCTTGATCGGTGCCAACGGTGCCGGCAAATCCACCACCCTGCGCACCATCTCCGGCCTGGTGAAGGCCGACAGCGGCTCTATCACCTACGACGGCCAGGAGCTGCTGGGCAAGCCCATCAACAAGATCCTGGAGGCGGGCATCGCCCAGTCTCCGGAGGGGCGGCGGGTGTTTGCCAACCTCTCTGTGCTGGAAAACCTGCGGATCGGCGCGTACCTGCGCAAGGATAAGGACGGCATTGAGAAGGATCTGCAGTGGGTCTACTCCCTGTTCCCCCGGCTGGAGGAGCGGAGCTGGCAGCTGGCGGGCACCCTCTCCGGCGGCGAGCAGCAGATGCTGGCCGTAGGCCGGGCGCTGATGAGCCGTCCCAAGGTTCTGATGATGGATGAGCCGTCCCTGGGGCTGGCGCCCCTGGTGGTGCAGGGCATTTTCGACATCATCCGCACCATCAATAAAGAGGGCGTCACCGTTCTGCTCATCGAGCAGAATGCCAACATGGCCCTGAAGGTGGCGGATCTTGCTTATGTGCTGGAGACCGGCACCATCACCAAGTTCGGCACCGGCGCAGAGCTCCTGGCAGATGAGTCCATCAAAGAGGCTTATCTGGGCAAGAGCAAAAAATAAATCAAAACGCCCATACCGCATTTGGTATGGGCGTTTTAGGCGGCCAGATTTTTCCGGGAAAGGAATTGCAATGACAGCTTATATAGTAATGGCCCTGGCGGCTCTGGCCGGGGGTATTATCCAGCCTTTGACGGGCTTCGGCTCGGCGGTAATTTTAATGGTGGCGGCCCAGTATTTTTTTGACATCACCGTAGCACCCAGTGTGGTGGCGGCCATCTGCGTGGTGCAGTCGGGGATCATGGCTTGGACCCGGCGAAAAAGCATCGATCTGAAGCAGATCCTGCCGCCCATAGCCCTGTATACCGTCTGCTCCCTGGTGGTCATCAGCCTCCTGGGACAGATGGATCTGCATGTGCTCACGGCCATCTTCGGCGGTTTTCTGGTGCTGCTGGCGGTGTATTTCCTGTTCATTGCCCGACGGGTGCAGATGCGTCCCAGTCCGGCGGCCGGAATGCTGTGCAGCGCCTTTTCCGGCTGCTGCGCCGGGGCGTTCACCATCGGCGGGCCTATGATGGCCCTGTATTTTGTGGCCATTGCCCGGGATAAGGCGAGCTATGTTGCCAACATGCAGTTCCTGTTCGTCACCACCAACGCCATCAACCTGGCCATGCGGGCGGTCCGGGGCCTGTACGGGACGGCGTATCTGCCCATCACGGCTGTGGGGACGGTATTTGTCGTATTTGGTATGGTCATCGGCAACGCCCTGAGCCGCCGAATGAGCGGTGATGTCGCCCGGCAGGTGGTGTACATCGGCGTGGGCGTCAGCGGTCTGGTGACGCTGCTGCAGCAGGTGCTATAGACCGCAGACAGCGGAACACGGCACGGATAGATATGGAGCTCCCCCCCACAATAACCGGGGAAAAGGAACCCTGTCATTCCGAGGAGCGAAGCGACGTGGGAATCCGTAATACCTCTGTGCAAAGACGGGAGGCCGGATTGCGAAGTCAGTGTGCGCACTGGCTTCGCAATGACATTTTTACAAGGAGTGCATTGTGCGGCGGCAGCCCAGCCGCGCAAAGGATTCCAAAACCATGGGTTTTGGCGGCGTTCTTTGGGTACTTTCTGCCGCTGTTGGCAGAAAGTACCACGCGGTCGGCAAAACAAGGGGTGCAGTGCGTGGGGTATTACGGATTGCCGGGGGCGCGGTGCGTCCCCGCAATGCTATGCAGTTTAACAAAAAAACGGAGGCTCCCAATCGGGAACCTCCGTTCTTGCTTGTTACACCGTCGTATCGGCGGGCTGCTCCACCTGCGCGGCGGGAGCCTCCTTCTCGATGGTGACCTTGCCATCCCGCAGGCAGATGCGGGCGGTGTCGCCGCTTTGCAGCTTGCCCTCCAGCATCTGCTCGGCCACGGCATCCTCCACCTCGTTCTGGATGGCCCGGCGCAGAGGACGGGCGCCATACTGCGGATCGAAGCCGTCCTTGGCCAAGGCCGTAACGGCCTCGTCGTCGGCCAGAAGGGTAATGCCCTGCTGGGCCATGCGCCCGCCGGTGACCTCCAGCATACGCTGGGCGATGTGGCGGATATCCTCCTCCGTCAGCTGGCGGAACACGATGGTCTCGTCGATACGGTTCAGGAACTCGGGCTTGAAGGTCCGGCGCAGCTCCTCCAGCACCGCCTGCTTGATGCGGTCAAAGCGGGCCTTTTCATCGGCCTCGGTCTCCCGGCCGTCAAAGCCCAGCGGCTTGTCGGCGGAGGTGATGTTCCGGGCACCCACATTGCTGGTCATGACGATGATGGTGTTCTTGAAGTCCACCCGGCGGCCCTGGGAGTCGGTGACAATGCCGTCCTCCAGAATTTGCAGCAGGATGTTCCACACATCCTCGTGGGCCTTCTCGATCTCATCGAACAGCACCACGGAATAGGGCTTGCGGCGCACCTTTTCGGTGAGCTGGCCGCCCTCCTCGTGACCCACATAGCCGGGAGGCGAGCCAACCAGCCGGGACACGGTGTGCTTTTCCATATACTCGGACATGTCGATGCGGATCATGTCGTTCTCGCTGCCGAACATCACCTGGGCCAGGGTCTTGCACAGCTCCGTCTTACCCACACCCGTGGGGCCCAGGAACAGGAACGAGCCGATGGGCCGCTTGGGGTCCTTCAGGCCCACACGGCTGCGGCGAATGGCCTTTGCAACGGCGGTGACGGCCTCGTCCTGGCCCACCACACGCTGATGCAGCGTCTCCTCCAGCTTCAGCATCCGCTGGCTCTCGTCCTCGGTGAGGCGGGTGACGGGGATGCCCGTCCAGCCGGCCACCACCTTGGCGATGTCCTCCTCGCCTACGGTGCCCCGGCTCACGGCCAGGTTCTTGCGCCAGTGCTCCCGCTCGATCTCCACCTGCTGGACATAGTTCTGCTCGATATCCCGCAGCTGGGCGGCCTTTTCATAGTCCTGCTTGGCGATGACCTCTGCCTTCTCCTTGCGCAGGGCGGCCAGCTTCTCCTCCAGGCTCTTCAGCTCCGGGGAGGCGGACTCGGCGTCCATACGCACCCGGCTGGCGGCTTCGTCCATCAGGTCGATGGCCTTGTCGGGCAGGAACCGGTCATTGATATACCGCACGGACAGCCGCACGGCGGCCTCAATGGCCTCGTCGGTGATGGTCAGCTTGTGGTGCGCCTCGTACTTCTCCCGCAGGCCCTTGAGTATCTCAATGGCCGTCTCGGGGGTAGGCTCGCCCACAGTCACCGGCTGGAACCGGCGCTCCAGGGCGGCGTCCTTCTCGATGTACTTGCGGTACTCGTTGAGGGTGGTGGCGCCCACCACGCGAATTTCACCCCTGGACAGGGCGGGCTTGAGGATGTTGGCGGCATCCACGGCGCCCTCGGCGGAGCCTGCGCCCACGATGGTGTGCAGCTCGTCGATGAAGAGGATGACGTTGCCGTCCTTCTTCACCTCGTCGATGGTCTTCTTGATGCGCTCCTCAAATTCGCCCCGGTACTTGGTGCCGGCCACCATGCCGGACAGATCCAGGGACAAAACCTTCTTATCCAGCAGCTCCTCGGGCACGTCCGCCGCAGCGATGCGCTGGGCCAGGCCCTCGGCGATGGCTGTCTTGCCCACACCGGGCTCGCCGATGAGAACGGGGTTGTTCTTGGTGCGGCGGGAGAGGATCTGGATGACCCGCTGAATTTCCTTTTCCCGGCCGATGACCGGATCCAGCTTGCCCTGGCGGGCGGCCTCGGTCAGGTCACGGGTGAACTCGGAGAGGGTCTTGCCCTTCTTGCCGTCGTCCCGATGGGGAGAGGGAACGCTTCCGGCGGCGGCCCTGGGGCCCTCATTGATCTTCTGCACCACGGAGCTGTACATCTTCTTGGGGTCGATGCCCACGGTGTCCAGCACCCGGATGGCCATGTTGCTGCCTTCCCGCAGCAGGCCCATGAGCAGGTGCTCCGTGCCGATGTAACCGGCACCCATACGGGCGGCCTCGGACACGGCCAGCTCCACGGCACTCTTGGCCCGGGGGGTAAGGCCCTGGGAGGGTGCCGCGCCGGACAGCCCTCTGCCCACGCTGCGCTCCAGCACGGTGCAGATCATGTCCTCGGTCATGCCGTACTCCTGCATGACCCGGTGGGCGATGCCGTCCTCTTCCCGCATCAGGCCCAGCAAAATATGTTCACAGCCCACATAGCCGTGGCCCATTTCCTCCGCGGCCTCCTGGGCCAGGCGCAGGGCTTCCTCCGCGCGGGGGGTAAATTGATTCTCATGAGTCATATAAAACACATCCTCTCGTTGTCGTTATTTTTCAGTGGCCGCCGCCCTCACTGCTGCGAGGGCAGGGCGCGAAGCTCATCCCGGATGCGGGCGGCTTCCTCGTAATTTTCGCTTTCCACGGCAGCCTTCAGCTGCTCCTGTAAGGCGTTGCGCTGGCGCTGGGTGCGCAGCTCCGCCTGCTGGGCCTTGTCCACAAGGCCGCTCTGCTCCGCCGGCTGTACGGGTCCGTCGACCTGCACCGGCTGGCCCGGCTCCGGGAACTCCGTCAGCATCCGGGAGCCGAAGCCGCCCACAAACGGCTCCAGCAGGGAAAACGGACGGCTGAAGAAGTCATCGCCAAACAGGCTCATGGGCCGCATGCTGCGCCGCAGGGAATTGGTGTAGCCCATGGCCTGGGCACAGTCCTGGCACAGATGCACCTGGGTCACATGACCGTTTACGCTGCTCCTATAGAAAAAAGTGGCCTCGTTCTTTCCGCAATGTTCACACTTCATAATATGTTCCTCCTTACTTCCATTCAAACCAGATGGATGAGAATTTGTTTCAAAATATCCGCCCGCAGGGCGTCCCGCCGCTCCTTGGGAACGGTGCGCAGGGCGCTGTCGGACAGGGCCCACAGGGCCGCTTGGGCGGCCATATGGTCGATAGCCTCGGACTGGGCCAGGTTGCCCAGGATAGCCCGGGCGCTGTGTCCGTCCAGCTCATCACCCACGGAATTGATCACATGCATCAGCAGCGTCTGCCGGTCCATGTGCACCCGCGTGATGCGGATGTATCCGCCGCCGCCCCGGCGGCTCTCCACGATGTAGCCGTGCTCCGGGGAGAAGCGGGTGGACATCACATAGTTGATCTGGCTGGGCACGCAGCCGAACCGCTGCGCCAGGTCGCTGCGCTGCAGCTCCAGCACGCCGTTGGCCTCGTCCAATGCCTCCTGAATGAATCCCGCGATCATATCTGAAATACCCATTCCTGTTCTCCTCCGTTTCTTGTTTGACCTTTCTTGACCTTGGCTACAGTATACCACGAAAGTCAACGAAGTCAATAGGTAATCTTTGACTTTATTTGACCTTTTTGAAAACAATTTGTGAACATGATAAAATCTTTGTATTCTTTTGCCAAAATGAAACTTTTCCCAATAGATTCTACTTGCTTTTTCAAATTCTTGTGTTACAATGGGGGTACAAATCTTAATGGAGGTGCTCTTATGGCTTATCAGATCGGTTCTGCCTGCGTCAGCTGCGGCGCTTGTGCAGATGCTTGCCCCGTGGGTGCTATTTCCCAGGGCGATGCTACCTATGTGATCGATGCAAACGCTTGCCTGGACTGCGGTTCCTGCAGCGATACTTGCCCCAACGGCGCTATCAGCCCCGCTGACTAATTTTTGCATAGTAGCAAGACAGACACCGCAGGGCTTTGCCCTGCGGTGCTTTTTTACAATCGAAAAGCCTTCGATTTTTCTGTCAAAAGATCTGCGGCCAGCCCCGGGGCATTGCCCTTGGGCGGTTTTTATACTATAATGAAAAAGACAAGCGAAAGGGGTGACCACCGTGATAAAACAGGATCAGCTCTGGCCTGGCGGTTTCCGCTTTTTCTTTGACGACGGCCTGTTCCAGCCGGGGACAGATTCATTCCTCCTGGGGAGCTTTCCACGGCTGCGAAAGGGGCTGCGGGTGTGCGACCTGGGGGCCGGCACGGGGCTTTTGGGCCTGCTGCTTCTGGCCCGGGAGCCGAACCTGCATGTGACCAATGTGGAGCTCCAGCCCCCGGCGGTGGCCCTGGCGGAGGAAAATGCGGCGCTGAACGGCCTGTCCGGCCGGGTCACCAACCTTCTGGCAGACTTGCGGGAGCCCGCCCAACTGCCCCCGGCAGGCAGCTTTGATCTGGTGGTGAGCAACCCGCCGTATTTCGACATCCATCGGGGTGCCGTGGCCCGGGCAGAAAGCCGGAGCATGGCCCGCTCGGACGCGGCGTGTACCCTGCCTCAGCTGTGCGCCGCCGCCGGGTGGCTGCTGCGCCATGGCGGCAGTCTTTGCCTGGTGTTCCGGACAGAGCGGATGCCGGAGCTTTTCGCCTGCCTGCAAAGCTGTTCTCTGGAGCCCAAGCGGCTGCGCCTGGTGCAAAACACCGCCCAAAGCGCCCCCAAGCTCCTGCTGCTGGAGGCCCGAAAGGGCGGAAAGCCGGGCCTCTCCCTGTTGCCGCCGCTGCTGCTGCGAGACGGGGACGGCAGAGAAACGCCGGAGCTGGCGCGGATCTATTTTCGGGATAAGGAGTCATAAAAATGGCCGGAATTTTATACCTGGTGGCAACGCCCATCGGAAACCTGGGGGATTTTTCGCCCCGGGCCGTGGATACACTGGAGAAAGCGGACTTCATCGCCGCCGAGGACACCCGGGTATCCGTAAAGCTGCTGAACCATTTCGACATCAAAAAACCTCTGGTGAGCTATCACGAGCACAACCGCGCCTCGGCGGGCCAGGCCATCCTGCGCCGTCTGCTGGCGGGGGAAAACTGCGCCCTGGTGACCGATGCCGGCACCCCGGCCATCAGCGATCCCGGGGAGGATCTGGTGCGCCTGTGCGGCGAGAGCGGTATCACCGTGGAGGCCATCCCCGGCTGCTGCGCGGCCATCTGCGCCCTGGCCGTGTCGGGTCTGCCTACAGGTCGCTTCACCTTTGAGGGGTTCCTTTCCGCCAATAAAAAAGAGCGCCGGGCGGCGCTGCTGAAGCTTAAAAGCGAGGAGCGGACCATGGTGTTCCATGAGGCGCCCCACAAGCTCCGCGCCACCCTCTCGGATATGGCGGAAATTCTGGGGGATCGGCCCGTGGCCCTATGCCGGGAGCTGACCAAGCTCCATGAGCAGACCCTCCGCACCACGCTTTTTCAGGCGGTGGCTCTCTATGAACAGCAGGAGCCCCGGGGTGAATATGTACTGGTGATAGCCGGCGCGCAGCCGCTTGAGGAGCCTGCGGTGACGCTGGAGGAAGGGGTGCGCCGGGTGCTGCACCTGCGGGAATCGGGTGTAAAAATGAAGGATGCCGTCCGCACCGTGGCCGGGGAAACAAATCTGAACAAAAACGAGCTCTATGCCGCCGCTGTAAAGGCGCAATAGCCCATGAATCTGCAAAAAGCAGAGGAGATCCACTCCTCTGCTTTTCTCATGCTTCCTTCAGCCTGGCTTTCTTCAGCTGCGCCAGACACTTGGGACAGATATTCTTTCCCATGAATGCTTGCACGTGCTCTGTGCTCTCACAGAAAATGCACCTCTCCTCAAATTTCTGCAGAATGACACAGGACCCGTCCACATAGATTTCCAAAGGATCCTTTTCCGCGATATTCAATGTCCGGCGCAGCTCCGCCGGCAAAACGATCCGGCCCAGCTCGTCGACCTTCCTTACGATCCCGGTAGATTTCACAGATATTTACCTCTCTCCCGCTTTCTCTTTTCTTAATTATGTCACAGAGTTGCTATAAAGTCAACCTAAATTTGACAAACTCAGCCAAACGTGTGCTTATCATTCGCTGATTTTGTGCATATAGTCCTATGAGGTGAAGTGCAATGGCAATGGCAGTGGTTTGGGTGGTTATGGTCGCAGCGTCGGTCGTATGCGGAATTACAGGTGGAAATATGGCAGAGGTTTCCGCTGCGGCCCTGGAGGGAGCCAAGGCAGCAGTGGAGCTGTGTATTTCCCTGGCGGGGGTGCTGTGCCTGTGGTCGGGGTTTATGGAGTTGCTGAAGCAGTGCGGCCTGGAGAAGAAGCTGGCGGCCCTGTTTCGCCCGCTGCTGAGGCGGCTGCTGCCGGGAGCCAGCCGGGATCCCGAGACCATGGCCGCCGTCAGCGGCAATCTCTCGGCCAACCTCCTGGGGCTTGGCAACGCCGCCACGCCTCTGGGCATCCGGGCCGCCCGTCGCATGGCTCTGGGCGCTCAGGGCCGCGCCAGCAACGAGCTGTGCCGCCTGGTGGTGCTGAACACCGCCTCTGTGCAGCTGCTGCCCACCACCGTGGCGGCGGTACGGGCAGGGTGCGGGGCCGCCGCGCCCTTTGATATACTGCCGGCGGTGTGGATCAGCTCGGTGCTGTCGGTATCCGTGGGGCTCCTGGCGGCCCGGCTCCTGGAACGGGTGGTGCGGTGATGGCTCTTGCCCATATCAGCGATTATCTGATCCCGCTGCTGCTGGCGGGTGCGGCCCTGTACGCCCTGGGCCGCCGGGTGGATGTGTTCTCCGCCCTGACCACCGGCGCAGGCGAAGGCCTGTCGGTCATTCTGCGCATCCTGCCGCCCCTGGTGGCCCTGCTGACGGCGGTGTATATGCTCCGGGCCAGCGGTGCCCTGACTCTGCTGACCCAGGCGCTGACGCCGGTACTCACCCGGATCGGGATCCCTCCGGAAACCGTGAGCCTGCTGCTGATCCGCCCGGTCAGCGGCAGCGGAGCCCTGGCCGTGGGCAGCGAGATCATGCAGACCTACGGCCCGGACAGCACCATCGGGCGCACGGCGGCGGTGATGCTGGGCAGCACCGAGACCACCTTTTATACCATCGCCGTATATTACGGCGCGGCGGGAATTCGCCGCACCCGGCACACGATCCCCGCCGCCCTGGCGGCAGATGTCACGGGCTTTCTGGCAGCGGCGTGGACGGTGCGGTGGCTGTTTTAATGTTCGGAAAGCACCGGCAAACCGGCTGCCGCATGCATAATTCTGCCGCCCTACGGTAAAAGTACGCACTGGCAGACCGAGCCCCTTTCCCCGCCCGCAGACGGTAAAAGCGGTAAAATTTCTCTGCACTCACGTCTGCGGATGCAGGCCCCGTAGGGCATTTTTGCCAAAAAATATTCGATATTAGATATTGAATATCGAATATATACGGATTATACGCTTTTAAATACAATTAGTCAAGGGGTGAGCCGAAACATGGAGCATTTTTTGCCGAAAAAGCAGGAAAAGGAAGTTATTTCCATTCGTATTTCGACTGATTTGCTTGCTACGGTGGATCAAAAATCCGCCTCATTTGACATCAGCAGAAACGAATTTATCAATCAGTGCATCCTGTTCGCTCTGGATCACATGGACGAAAGATAAAAAAAGACACACCCACCGGTATAGCTGGTGGGTGTGTCCTTTTTCTTGTGAGATCACATTTTTTCCGGCGCAGAGCAGCCGATAAGCTCCATGCCGTTTTTCAGAACGCTGCGGGCGGTGTCTGCCAGCAGCAGCCGGGCGTTCAGCAGGTCCTCCGCCTCGCCCTTGATGCGGCAGGCGTTATAGAACTTGTGGAAGGCGGCGGCCAGGTCCGTGAGATAGCGGTTGATGAAGCTGGGGTCATAGTCCCGGGCGGCCAGGCGCACGATGTCGCAGTAGTTTGCGATCTGCTTGATGAGGGCCAGCTCCGTGGGGTCGGTGAGCAGAGAGAAGTCCACAGTCTCCGGGGCCGGGACGGTGTGGCCGTCGGCGGCCAGGTTTTTCAGCAGGGTGCAGATCCGGGCATGGGCGTACTGGACATAGTACACGGGATTTTCGCTATCCTCTCGGACGGCCAGGCCCAGGTCGAACTCCATCTGGGTCTCGGGCTTGGCGTTGAAAAAGTAGCGGCAGGCGTCCACGGGAACCATGTCCAGCAGGTCGGTGAGGGACACGGCCTTGCCGGTGCGTTTGGACATGCGGACGATCTCGCCGTCCTGCACCAGCTTCACCAGCTGCATGAGCACGATGTCCAGCCGATGGGTACCGTCCAGCCCCAGAGCGTCCATAGCGCCCTTCAGCCGGGCCACATGGCCGTGGTGGTCGGCGCCCCAGATGTTGATGACCTTGTCAAAGCCCCGGACGGCGAATTTGTTGCGATGGTAGGCGATGTCGGCGGCGAAATAGGTATAAAACCCGTTGGCCCGGCGGAGCACATCGTCCTTCAGGCCCAGCTTTTCGATGGCTTCGTCGCTCTTCCCGGCGGCTTTCAGCTGCTCTGCGAGGATTTCGCTGGTCTTCAGCCATAGAGCGCCGTCCTTTTCATAGGTGTAGCCCCGCTTTGTCAGCTCCGCCACGGAGTCTGCCACATAGCCGCTCTCGTGGAGGCTGGACTCGAAGAACCACTCATCGTACTGAATACCGTAGCGGGCCAGGTCGGCCTGCATCCTGGGGATGTTGTGCTCCAGGCCGAACCGGGCCAGAGCATCGTGGCGGGTCTTTTCGTCCGCATGGAGCAGCTCGTCGCCGTGGGCGTCGGCGTAGAGCTGCGCCAGCTCCCGGATGTCGTCTCCGTGGTAGCCATCCTCGGGGAACTCCACCGCGTCCTCGCCCTTGAAGATCTGGAAATACCGGGCCTCCAGGCTCTTGGCGAATTTCTCGATCTGGTTGCCTGCATCGTTGACGTAGAACTCCCGCCAGACATCGGCACCGGATTTCTGCAGCACCGAGGCCAGGGTGTCGCCCAGAACGCCGCCCCGGGCGTTGCCCATGTGCATGGGGCCGGTGGGGTTGGCGGAGACGAACTCCACCATGTACTTCTTGCCTGCGAGCATATCGTTTTTGCCGTAGTCGGCCCCCTCCCGCTGCACGGCGCAGATGGTCTCGCCGAACCAGCGCTGACCCAGGGTGAAATTCAGAAAACCGGGGCCCGCCATGGCGGCGGAGGTGAAGTAGCTGCCCTCCAGGTCCATATTATCCAGCAGGATCTGGGCCACCTCCCGGGGATTTTTCCTCAGCGCCTTGGCGGCGGCCAGGCAGAAGGTAGTGGTGTAGTCGCCGTTGGCGGTGTCCTTGGGGATCTCCACCGAGGGCTGCACAGGGCAGTCCGCCGGGAGCAGCCCGGCGCTGGCGGCCTTGCGGTAGGCGGACAGAGTCAGCTCCAGCACTTGGTCCTTGGCATTTTGGATCATATTCATAGCAATTTACTCCTTAAATTTTCTTTAGAAACAGGCTGACCCGCAGCGCGCTCACAGGCTGCATGCCAACCAGCAGCATATATTCCAGCACCACCGAGCCGTCCCTGCGCCCGGAGAGATCCCATGTGACCTCCTTGGTCTTCACGTTCAGGGTCAGGTTCCCTTGGGGTGTCCTGATCTGGGACGCGGTGACGGCGGCGGGGTCTAAGAGCAGACCGTAGCCCTCTCCCTCGTTGACCACAATGGCCCGACCGGTCTCGTTTTCCAGCTTCACATCCGAGCGAATGGCGGATTTTTCATCCTCACAATTAACGGCCTCGTATTGCAGGTGCCAGCCGTATTCAGTCTTCTCCACCGCAGCGGAGCCCTCCATGCGGATCACATCCTCCACGCCGCCAAACACGCTGCGGCTGGCGATGCGGATCTGTGTGTTTCCTTCCATAGCGCCCTCCTTAGTATCGGTCAATATCCACCGGCAGGACGGGCTTTCGCAGCTCCTCCTGCAAAAACTGCTGGGCCACCGTGCGGAAATCCGAGGGCTGGTCGCTGGCGTAGAGGGTGGCCTCCCCGCCTGGCCCAGCGGAGAGCAGGCCACCGTCCCGGAGGGTGCGTTTGAGATCCCAGGCGGCCTCCTCGCTGGCGTTGATGAGTGTGACGGCGGGGCCCATGATGCCGCCGATGACATCCATCAGCAGGGGATAGTGGGTACATCCCAGAATGAGGGTGTCTATACCCGTCCGGCCCAGCGGCTCCAGATATTCCCGTGCCACGGTCTCTATCACCGCGTCTCCGGGCCTATACCGTCCGTTTTCCACCAGCGGGACGAACAGCGGGCAGGCCTTGGCGATGACCTCCACCGCCGGGTCGATCCCTGCGATGCACTTTTCATAAGCGCCGCTGCGGACGGAGGCGGCGGTGGCGATGAGTCCCACCCGGCCATTTTTGGTCATCTGCACCGCCCGTCGGCAGGCAGGCTCCACCACGCCCAGAATGGGCAGGTCGTTTTCTCCCCGCAGGACGGGCAGGCAGGTGGTGGATACGGTGCCGCAGGCCACCAGGATGGCCTTGATGTCGAAGCTGCGGAGAAAATGCACATCCTGCCGGGCATATTTCAGCAGAATTTCCGGGGAGCGGCCCCCATAGGGCACACGGGAAGTATCGCCGAAGTATATAATGTTTTCAGAGGGCAGGAGTTTTCGCAGCTCCCGCACGGCGGACAGTCCGCCTACGCCGGAGTCGAATACGCCCACAGGCCGCTGATCCATAGTGATTCACCTCGAATGATTATAGTAACCAATCAATTATACTATGGATCGCCGCCTATCACAAGGAAAATTTGGCGCAGCTGCCCATTTTTTTCAGTGGCATTTTCTCTTTTCATCTGCTATACTGAAACGCAATAGGGAAGCAAACGGCAAGGAGGTGTCTGCAATGGAGCTTAAACTGACGCAAAAACAGTTTCGGCGGCTGCTGGATCTGGTGTATATCGGCAACTGGGTGCTCAACTCCACCCGGGGTGACGACCGCATCCGGGATTATGACCAGGTGGAGAGTCTGGTGTTTTCCCATTGCCTGCAAAACGGTATGACCCAGCTGACGGAGCTGTATGAGGGGGAGCTGATCCCCTCCCGGGCCTTTGCCGAGGGCGGCATCCACGAGGCCATCATGGCCTATGAGGACAATGTGTTTTTTGAGATCCTGGCCCAGGAGCTGGCACTGCGGGATCTGGACGACCCACCCATCACCGAGGAAAATTATGACGAGGTGATGGAGCGGATGAACGAGTATCTGGGCGAGTTCCAGCGCCACGGCACCGACCATGTGACCGTGGAGATGGACGATTGATGCAAAAAAACAGCGGAGGGAAGCCTTCCGCTGTTTTTTGCACCTGGCGAAAAATCTTCGGTTTTTTTGCCAAAGGGCTTGCAGTCTGCTGCGGACGCGAACTCTGCAAGGCTTTGGGGGCACATATAAAAATAGCGGAGGAGAAGCCCTCCGCTATTTTTTGCAGGCACATACAGAACCCGGGAGAATGTTACCGCTTTCTGCCCACCTCCTCGATGGAAAAGCCCCCGTGCAGAACCAGATAGGTCTGGGGCGCGGGGCGCATCAGGTTCCACAGCCCCACCCCCTGCAGTCCCTTTTCCGCCGCCAGGCGGAACTTGGCATAGCTGCTCCGGGCGTCCTCAAACCACACCTCATGCTCCCGGCCGTCCCGGGCGGTGTAGCGGAACCAAGGGGCCTGGGCCGTTTCGTCATACCGGATCTCCGCGCCGTACCTCCGGGCCAGGGCCAGAGCCTCCTGGGGCGACAGGGACTGGGCCCGGGTCGCCCCCTCCCGGAAGGGCAGCGGCCAGTCGTAGCCGTATACCGGCACGCCCAGAAACAGCTTTTTCGCCGGGATCTCCGTCAGGGCATAGTCCAGCACCTGGCGCACCTTGTCCAGAGGTGCCACGGCCATGGGCGGCCCGGCGGTGTAGCCCCACTCATAGGTCATCAGCAGGGCGCCGTTGGCGGCATTGCCCAGGGCGGCGTAGTCGTGGGCTTCGTACAGCAGGCCCCGCTGGCCGGCAAAGGTCTTCGGCGCCAGAGCCACCAGCACCGAGTAGCCCAGTGGGTTCAGCGCTGTGCGCAGCATCGTCACAAAGGCCCCGAAGGCCGCCCCCAGCTCCGGGCGCAGGTACTCAAAGTCCACATCCACGCCGCCGTACCCCTTTTCTCCCAGAATCTGCGTGATCTCCCCCAGCAGCGCCTCCTGCCGCTCCCGGCTTTGCAGCAGCATCTCCCCCCGGCTGGAGGAGAAATTCCCCTCCTCCGTCAGGGTGGACAGGTGCATCCACGGCTGCACACCGTACTGGCCCGCCGCCAGGATCCCCTGGTCGCTCAGAGGAGCCAGACCGCCGCCCGGGCCGATGCCATAGGTAAAGGGGGTCACATAGGTCATATAGGGCAGCACCTGGCGCAGCAGATCGCCGTTTATGTAGGGATAGGCGTAGCCGTTCACTCCCAGGCTGCTCTCCCGGTGCGCCTCCCGCAGGGAGACGATCAGCTCCTCCCCCGGTATCAGGTTCCCCTGTCCCTGCAGGAAAATATTGTTCTGATACAACTCCCGGACCGAGATGCCATGGGCCCTTGCGATGGAGTATACCGTGTCCCCCGGCAGCACGGTGTGAATCGTTTCCGGCAGCAGCACCACCAGAGTCTGCCCCGGCACCAGTGCTCCGTCCGGCGGCACCTCATTCTGCTTTTGCAGCAGCCGGGCGGACACGCCGTACTGCTTTGCAATGGAGAAAAGCGTCTCCCCCTTTTTCACCACATGGATCCTCATTCTTTTCCTCCTCCCTGCTGCCACGCAGCACACCGGTATTATATGCGCCGTCCGGCGGATTTAGACGGCACCGGCGGCCCCAGCGCGGCATACAATGGGGAAACATCTGCGTCAAGGAGGAAGCGGTATGAGAGAGTTCACGGTGGCCCTGGCGGGCAATCCCAACGTGGGCAAGTCCACGGTTTTCAACGCCCTGACGGGCATGCACCAGCACACGGGGAACTGGCCGGGGAAGACGGTGGCCTCGGCAGAGGGCAGCTTCCGCCGGGGAGACATGCTGGTGCACCTGGTGGATCTGCCCGGCACCTATTCCCTCAGCGCCGATTCTCCGGAGGAAGAGGTGACCCGGGACTACCTCCTCTCCGGCCGGGCGCATGTGACATTGGCGGTGGTGGATGCCACCTGCCTGCAGCGGAACCTGAACCTGGTGCTGCAGATCCGGCAGATCACCGGCCGCCTGGTGGTGTGCGTGAATCTGCTGGACGAGGCGGAAAAGGAGGGTGTGGAGATCGACCTGTCCGCCCTGTCCCGGCTGCTTGCCTGCCCGGTGGTAGGGGCCGCCGCCCGCAGCAGGCGGGGACTCACGGAGCTGATAGATGCCGCCGCGGCGGAGGCCGCCCGGCCGGAAAAGGCCGATGACTGGTGCATCCGCTACCCCGCCCCCATCGAATATGCCCTGTCCCTTCTGCCGTCCTGTCCCCGGCACAGAGGGCTGGAGCTGCTGTGCGGGGAGCTGCCGCCACAGCCCCGGGAGCAAGCGGCGCTAAAGCAGGCCCTTGCCTCCCTGGGCGCTCTCACAGGCCGTGCCCTCCGGGACACAGTCACCGCCGCCCGGGTGCGTCAGGCAGAAAAGATCGGCGCGGTCTGCCTGCGCCGCAGGAAGCCGCCCCACCGCCGGGATCGGCTGCTGGACCGGCTGCTGACGGGGCGGCTGGTGGGCATCCCTGCCATGCTGCTTTTGCTGGGCGGGGTGTTTTACCTCACTATTTGGGGTGCCAACGCCCCCTCGGAGCTTTTGCAGTCGGCGCTCTTTTCCCTGCTGGAGCCCATCCGGCATGGTCTGGCCTCTTTGGGTGCTCCGGATTGGCTGCAGGGGCTGGTGGCCGACGGGCTGTACCGCACCACCGCCTGGGTGGTGGCGGTGATGCTGCCGCCCATGGCCATCTTTTTCCCGCTGTTCACCCTGCTGGAGGACGCGGGCTACCTGCCCCGGGTGGCCTTCAACTTAGACGGGCTCATGTGCCGCTGCGGCGGCCACGGACGGCAGAGTCTGACCACGTGTATGGGCTTCGGCTGCAACGCCTGCGGTGTCACCGGCTGCCGCATCATTGACTCCCCCCGGGAGCGGCTCACAGCCCAGCTGACCAATTCTCTGGTGCCCTGCAACGGGCGGTTCCCCACCCTGGCGGTGTTCATCTCCCTGTTTTTCCTGGGAAATGCCGCCGGCCCCGGGCGGCGGCTGCTGGCAGCGGCGATATTTCTGGGCGTCATTCTCTTTGCCGTGGGCATGACGATGCTGTGCTCCAAGCTCCTGTCCCTCACGCTGCTGCGGGGTCAGGTCTCCTCCTTTTCTCTGGAGCTGCCCCCCTATCGCCTGCCGCAGATCGGAAGGGTGCTGGTGCGCTCCCTGCTGGATCGGACGCTGTTCGTGCTGGGGCGGGCTGTGACCGTGGCGATGCCGGCGGGCGCAGTCATCTGGGTGCTGGCCAATCTCACGGTTTCCGGGCAGCCGCTTCTGACAGTCCTGGCCGATTTTTTGCAGCCCCTGGGCCGGGTCATGGGGCTGGACGGTATGATTTTGCTGGCGTTCCTCCTGGCCTTTCCCGCCAACGAGATCATGCTGCCCATCCTGGCCATGGGCTATCTCTCCACCTCCACCATGACCGCCCTGGAAACCGATCGCTTGGGGCAGATCCTGACGCTCCACGGCTGGTCGTGGCAGACGGCGGTCTGCGCTACGGTGCTGTGTCTTTTGCACCTGCCGTGCGGCACCACCTGCCTGACCCTCCTGCGGGAAACGGGCAGCCGGAAGTGGACTCTGGTGGGGATGCTGCTGCCGCTGGGCATGGGCGTGCTGCTGTGCTGCCTGCTCAGCGCCCTGTTCCACATACTCTGAGCACGACCATAAAGGCAGCATTTTACCCAGCATTTTACCCGACAATTAACCCAGCATTTACACCACATACTGTACTGCCAGATATGCCAGAACGGCGGAGATGGCCGCCTGAAGACCTTTTCCGAAAAAATAGCGGGTCATTTTCAGACCCGTCCCGTCCAGCACCGCCGCCGTCTGGCCGTGAACCGACAGACCGCCCCAGCCCAGAAGCACCGCCGCCCACACAAAGTCCCCGGGGCCGTTTCCCAGCTGGGCGACACCGCCGGTGAGTTCGATAAAGCCCAGGGCCGCCGGGTGGCGCAGGCCCGTCAGGCCCGCCAGCAGGGTCTGCACCACCAGCGCAAAAACTACGAAGGCGCACAGGCGGAGCATGGCATCGGCGGACTCCTGCACGGAACGGAGGAAGGCGGGGAGGAATTTCTCCGGCGGCGACAGCGGGAGGCAGAAATTCACCCGGGGACGGTCTCTTTTCTTCAGGATCACCCCCACCAGAAGGGCAGAGAGAATATGGAGCAGATACAAAATCACCCCTGCCCGAAGGCTCCCAAAGCAGCCCAGACCCACCACACCCAGGATGAAGGAGGGGCCGGCATTGTTGCAGAAGGCCAACAGGCGCTCCGCCTCCGGCTGGGACAGCGCCCCAGACCGGAACAGCTGCCCCACGGTGCGCCCGCCCACCGGATAACCGCCCAGGAAGCCCAGAAACAGGGCCGATGCTCCGGCGCCGCCCACGCCGAACAGCCGCTCCGTCACCGGCGCCAGACGGCGGCCTATGCCGCCGGCAAAGCCCAGAGAGGTGAACAGCCCCGACACCACAAAATAGGGAAACAGCGCCGGGATCACTGATCGGACGCACAGGGCAAGGCCCCGGCGCACCGCCTCGGCCGCCGCCGCGCTGCTCACAAGCAGCAGCACCAGAACACCCGCAAGAAGCAGTGCCTGCCATTTTCGCCGGTTCAACGCATCGCCCCCTTACGCCACCACTGTATGCGCCGGGGGAGCGGGGCTTGCCTGTTTTCCGGAGGCATTTTCCCGGACAGGCAAGTTTTTCCCCGCCGGGGCATAGGATTTGCAAGCGGAAAGTAAAGGTCGGCAAGAAAAAACGGATTGCCACGGCCGCGGTGCGCCCTCGCAATGACAGGTTTTTTGGCATGGGGTACGGCGGGTACAGCCGCCCTATAGGGGCGCGGAAAGGGAATATTCGGTCTTGAGCGGGCAGGAGGAGGAAGCAGGGATGCAGAAACGGAAGCTATCACAGGTGGGTCTGGAGGCGGTGGAGCGGATGGATCTGCCGCTGGAGGAGGCGGCGGGGCTGCCCCAGATGGAGCTGTACGGCAACAGGCAGCTCTACCTCTCCGGCCACAGGGGCGTGATCTCCTACGGCACGGAGGAGGTGGCCGTGGCCGGAGGGCGGCTGACGGTGCGCATAACAGGAAAAAATTTACAGCTGGCGGCCATGACCGAGGGGGAACTGCGGCTGACGGGATATATTACGCAGGTGGAGCTGATGGAGTAATATGTATAAGAAAGTGATCCACTTTCTCCAGGGCAGCGAGTGGGTGGAGATCCAGTGTGCCTGCCCGGAACGGGTGCTGAATCTGCTGGGGACGAGAAACATCCTGTTCTGGGATCTGACATGGGAATCGGAGATCTGCATGCGAATGCGCCTGCCGGTGCGGCAGGACGCCCTGCTGCGGCAGGTGGCCCAGCAGACCGGGGCGGAGATCACCGTGCTGCGGCGGCGGGGCGCGCCGGCGGTATGGAAGCGGATGCGGAAGCGGTATGTGCTGCTGGCCGGGTTCGCCCTGTTCTGGCTGCTGCTGTTCGGCGGAAACCTCTTCATCTGGGAGTTCCGGGTCAGCGGCAACGAGACTGTGCCCACGGAGACGGTGCTCCGGGCCCTGGAGAACTATGGCATCACCATCGGCTCCCCGGGGCTGGAGATCGACCAGGAGGATATGCGCAACCATGTGCTGCTGGAGCTGCACGACATATCCTGGCTGACGGTGAATGTGAAGGGCTGCGTGGCCCACGTGCAGGTGGTGGAGCGGCAAAGGCCGCCGGAGATCGCGGAGAAAACGGGCGTGTGGAACATCGTGGCCAAGCGGGACGGCCTGGTGACCCAGGTGCAGGCCCTGAACGGCAGGGCCATGGCGGCCCCCGGCAGCACCGTGGTGGAGGGGCAGCTGCTCATCTCCGGCATCTACGAGCCAAAGGAGGGCCGCACCTACATGACCCACAGCTTGGGAACGGTGACGGCCCGGACGTGGTACACGATGTCCGTATCCGTGCCGCTCGAAATACGCGAAAAGAGCGGAGAAAAACGGGAAAAGTCCGCCATCTCCGTGGATCTGGGCAAAAAAAGAATAAAATTGTGGGGCAGGGGTAGCATATGCGGTGCAAACTGTGATAAAATAACATATTATCATCCGCTGTCACTGCCGGGTGGTCTGCGGCTGCCCATCACCGTGGTCAAGGAGACGGTGACGACCTATGACGCGCAGGCAGCCAAGCGCAGCCGGGAGCAGGCGCAGAAGGAGGGAGAGGCCCTCCTCCTGCAGCAGCTGAAGAGCCAACTGGATAAGGACGCCGCCGTGACGGAGACGAAATTTTCCGCTGCGGAGGCGGGAGACCATCTGGTGGTGGAGCTGCGGGCAGAGTGCCTGGAGCAGATCGGCAGGCCCGTGCAGGTGCAGCAGGCAGAGGAAACGAACTGAGGAGGATACCCATGGAGCAGCGCATCAGTCTGGAGCGCATGGAGGAAGCAGTGAGCCTGTTCGGCTCTTTTGACGAGAACATCAGACTGCTGGAGAACGAATTTCATGTATCGGTGGTGAACCGGGAGGAGCAGCTCATCATCAGCGGCGAGCCGGAGGACACCATGCTGGCGGAAAAGGCTATTGAGGCCCTGCTGCGGCTCATCTCCCGGGGGGAGAATGTGGGCGAACAGCACGTGCGCTACGTCATCGGTCTGTGCCGCAGCGGGCAATTGGACCGCATCGACGAGCTGACAAGGGACGTGGTGTGCATCAGCGCCAAGGGCAGGCCCATCAAGCCCAAGACCATCGGGCAAAAGGACTACATAAAGACCATTCAGACCTGCCCGGTGACCATCGGCGTGGGGCCGGCGGGCACGGGCAAGACCTATCTGGCCGTGGCGGCGGCTGTGGCCGCTTTCCGGGAAAAGGAGGTCAGCCGCATCATCCTCACCCGGCCGGCAGTGGAGGCCGGAGAGCGGCTGGGCTTTCTGCCCGGGGACTTGCAGAGTAAAGTCGACCCCTACCTGCGGCCCCTGTACGACGCCCTGTTTGATATGCTGGGGCCGGAGACCTATCAGAAATATCTGGAAAAGGGGAACATTGAGGTGGCACCCTTGGCTTATATGCGGGGGCGTACCCTGGACGACAGCTTCATCATTCTGGACGAGGCACAGAACACCAGCCGGGAGCAGATGAAAATGTTCCTGACGAGAATGGGCTTTGGCTCCCGGGTAGTCATCACCGGCGACGTGACACAGATCGACCTGCCCAGCGACAAGCCCAGCGGCCTGAAGGAGGCCATGCGGGTGCTGGACGGCGTGGAGGGCGTGGGCATCTGCCGCCTGACCCAGAACGACGTGGTGCGGCACGTCATGGTGCAGCGGATCATCGAGGCCTACGCCAAGTTTGAGGAGAAGAAAAAGAAATGAGAAAGACTCACTACATCCCCGTTACCGCCGACGTGCCCGGGGCGGCATCGGACGGCAACTGCGCCCTCATCCGCCGGACCATCCGCATGGCTTTGGCGGCGGAGGGGATGGAACTTCCCTGCGAGGTGGACGTGCTGCTGACAAACGACGAGGGCATCCACCGGATCAACCGGGACATGCGCAATGTGGACAGGCCCACGGATGTGCTGAGCTTCCCGGAGTTTGACCTGACGCCGGGGGAGCTGCCCGCGACGGAGGACGCAGACCCGGGGACGGGACTGATCCCCCTGGGGGACATGGTGCTGTCCATGGAGCGGGTAGCGGCCCAGGCCAAGGAGTACGGACACTCGAGGCGCCGGGAGCTGGCGTACCTGGTGACCCACTCGGTGCTGCATCTGCTGGGGTATGACCACCTGGACGAGGGGACCATGAAAAAGCAGATGCGGGCACGAGAGGAGGCCATTATGGGCCTGCTGGGGCTGGAAAGGTAAGACGGGGGAACGGATGTCCCTGTTGCGGTGCCCAAAATTTCTGCGCTGCCTTACGGCGGACGCTGGAAATTTTGACCGCGGCCACTCTCTCACCTCGCTTCTTCTGCCACTGGCAGCGCTCGGTTCGCTCCCCACGGCCAGTGTGCGCACTGGCCTCGCAATGACAGGTTTTTTGCAAGGAGTCGGTGTGCGGCGGGACACATGGGTCCCGCCCTACAGCCGAGCATTTTGTAGGGCAGGGCCCGCATGCCCTGCCGTGAGTGCGGTACAAGCCCGCCCGGGCGGACAGAGGCGTCTGCCCCTACGGAGTGTAACAAGAAGTGCGGTGGGTTTCTTTGCGGTGCGTAGGGGAGGGGCTCTGCCCCTCCCGCGGGCGGGGTAGAACCCCGCCCCTACGGAGGGGTTACAAGGAGTGCGTTCGGCATCGGGCGGGCGGGGTAGAACCCCGCCCCTACGGAGGGGTTACAAGGAGTGCGATGCGGGGAGGAATCCCCCAGTCACGGCTTCGCCGTGCCAGTCCCCTTCAGGCAAGGGGGCCAAGGGGACGGGGGATGCGGATTGCCACGAGTGCGGTGCGCCCTTGCATTGACAAATCCTTGCACATTTACAAAAGATGCGGAGAAAGGACGGAGGTATGGCGAAGAAGAAAGGGGTCTTGCTGGGCGCTCTGGCGATTTTTACGCTGGCTTTGATCTATGTTCTGTACCGCTTTAACTATCTGCCGCACCGGAAGTATACCAACGCGGACTTCGGCATCACGCCCTACACAAGCGCCGTGGACAAGGACGGCGACGGGGTAGACGACCAGACGGATATCTTGCAGAGTGCCTGGGAATATCTGGCCACGAAGCCCAAATACAAGAGCAAATACTACGGCACGGGCTATCCCGACGACGAATACGGCGTGTGCACGGATGTGGTGGCCTTCGGACTGCGGGGCGCTGGGTACGACCTGATGCTGCTGGTGGATGCGGATGTACACGCCCACCGGGAGCAGTACGGCATTGAGGATGTGGACAAGAACATCGACTTCCGCAGGGTCAACAATCTGCGGATCTATTTTAAAAATAATGCCACGGCACTGACCACCGACCTGGGCCAGATCGACCAGTGGCAGGGCGGGGACATCGTGATCTTCACGGGGCACATCGGCATTGTGTCCGACAAGCGCAATGGCCGGGGCGTCCCCTTTGTGATCCACCACGCCCACCCGTACCAGCGGTATTACGAGGAGGATATTTTAGAGGGCCGGGATGACATCGTGGGTCATTACCGGGTCAGCTGAGAAAAGGGAGACGGTTCTATGGCAACATTTGATGATTTTATGAAGCTGGACATCCGCGTGGGGACGATCACGGAGGCAAAGGTCTTTGCAAAGGCCCGGAAGCCGGCCTATCAGCTGCTGGTGGATCTGGGGGAGGAGATCGGCGTCAAGAAATCCTCCGCACAGATCACGGACCACTACAGCCCCGAGGAGCTGGTGGGCAAGCAGGTGCTGGCGGTTGTCAATTTCCCGCCGCGGCAGATCGCGGATTTTATGTCCGAAATTCTGGTGCTGGGTACATACAGCGAGGGGGGCGTGGTGCTGATCGCCCCGGACAAGAAGGTCAAAAACGGAGACAAGCTGGGCTGATGCCCGGCTGCCGATACATGCAAAAAATGCTCAAAAGAAAGTTGAGGATCACCTATGAGTAACATTACGAAAACCGCTATGATCACCGTATGCGGACGGCCCAATGTGGGCAAGTCCAGCCTGACCAACGCCCTGGTGGGCGAGAAGATCGCCATCGTGTCGAGCAAGCCCCAGACCACCCGCAACCGCATTTACGGCGTGGTGAACCGGGGCGACACCCAGTTCGTACTGCTGGACACCCCGGGCCTGCACAAGCCCCGCAGTCGGCTGGGGGACTACATGGTAAAGGTAGTGCGGGAGAGCCTGGCGGACGTGGAGTGCGCGGTGCTGCTGGTGGAGCCCATCGCCCATGTGGGAGAGCCGGAGAAGATCCTGCTGGAGCGCATCCGGGAGGAGAAGCTGCCGTGCATCCTGTGCATCAACAAAATCGACACCGTGGCAAAAAAGGATGAGCTGCTGGCGGTGATCGCCGCGTACAGCGAGGTTTATCCGGATTTCGCGGCCATCGTGCCTATCTCGGCGCGAAAGGGCGACGGGCTGGAGGAGCTGATGGGCCTGCTGGCGGGCTACGCCCAGGAGGGGCCGCAGCTCTTCCCCGACGGCATGACCACCGACCAGGCCGACAGCCAGGTCTGCGCCGAGACGGTGCGGGAAAAGATGCTCTTATGCCTGGACAAGGAAATTCCCCACGGCACGGCGGTGGAGGTGACACGGTTTTCCGAGCGGGATAACGGCATCATCGACCTGGACGTTACCATCTACTGCGAAAAGGCCAGCCACAAGGGCATTATCATCGGCAAAAACGGGGAGATGATCAAGCGTATCAGCACGCTTGCCCGGCGGGATATCGAAAAATTCATGGGCACAAAGGTGTACATGGAGACCTGGGTGAAGGTGAAGGAAAACTGGCGGGACAATGTGAATTTTATCCGCAGCCAGGGGTACAACGAGAATTAAGCCGTCAAAAAGCCGGCTGTTTCGGCCAGTTTTCCTGCGAGCGTAAGCGAGCCGGTTTCGAGGAAGTGCCCCGATTGGCGGACACGGCAGTGGCCGGGAATCGGCTGGCACGACGGTGGGCAAGAGAACCCCGCCCCCATGGATGGCAAGGAAGCTCGTGCAGGCGGGCGGCCACGAGGGTCGCCCCTGCGGGTGCGTGACATGAAGTGCGATGGGTTCCCCGTCTGCGCGGTAGGCGCAGATGGCATCCCTGTTCCATCTGGGCAGCGCGGGTCCGCGTGAGCGGCCAGCGGATGGTGGCGCAGAAACGATACGAAAGCTCGGCGTTATACTTGAGTACTTGGTTCGCGTGGCAGGAGGTTTTCCACATAGACGGCACTCCAGCCGCGCAAAGGATTTTAAAATCTTGGTTTTAACGGCGTTCTTTGGGTACTTTCTGCCGCTGTTGGCAGAAAATACCACGCAGTCGGCATGACCGCAAGTGCGGTGCGTAGGGCTGTTTTTTGTCAGCGGAGAATGACCATTTCTTTCCACGGGTAAAATACGCGGCTCTATGGCATGCTAAGCTCAAAGGAGGCGGCGGCTGTGGAGGACTATTGGAGTTTATTTTTGGAGACGGGGGCGCCGGAGCTGTATGTGCTCTACCGGGCCTGCCAGGAGGAAGAAGCATGCCGGGAGAACAGGGAAAAACCGTCGCCCACGGGCTGATCCTGCGGGAAACGGAGACAAAGGAGGCGGACAAGATCCTCACCGTGCTGACGGCGGAAATTGGGAAAATCCCCGTCATCGCCCGGGGCGCCCGGCGGAAAAACAGCCGCCTGGCCGCGGCCTGCCAGCTGTTTGCCTGGTCGGAGATGACCCTATATAAGCGGGGAAGCTGGTACTATCTGGACGGGGCCGACCCGGTGGAGCTGTTCACGGGGCTGCAGACGGATCTGGTAAGGCTGTCCCTGGCGGCGTATCTGGCGGAGCTGACAGAATTCGTGGCGGGAGAGGAAAACCCCGCGCCGGAGCTGCTGCGGCTGCTGCTGAACGGACTGTACGCCCTGGCGAAGCTGGGAAAAGCCCCGGAGCTGGTAAAGCCGGCGTTTACCCTCCGGCTGTTGGCCCTGGCGGGGTTCGAGCCCATGATCGAGGGCTGCGCCGTGTGCGGGGCAGAGAAGGCCGTGCAGCCGGTGCTGGACGTGGTGCAGGGCGTGGTGCACTGCCGCAGGTGCGGCGGCGTGGGCTGGGACAACCTGCCCCTGTCGGAGCAGTGCCTGGCGGCCATGGAGCACATCCTCCACGGGCCGGACAAGCGGCTCTATGCCTTCTCCCTGCCGGAGGAGGAGCTGCGGCTGCTGGATCGGGCGGCGGAGGCCTTCGCCGGTGCGCAGCTGGAGCGGAGCTTCCGGACGCTGGGGTACTATAAGGCGGTACTTATTTGAGAGAACGGGCGACCCTGTCCGCCAGGGCCCGATAACGCAACACCTTGTAGGGCAGGGCCCGTGTGCCCTGCTGTGGGTGCGGGAAAAATTCGGGTCGGGGCGTCGGGGAAATCGGCGAAGCGCTGCCAGTGGCAGATGAAGCGAGCCGGTTTCGAGGAAGTGCCCCGATTGGCGGACACGACAGTGACCGGAAATCGGTTGGCACGACGGTGGGCAACCGCCGGCCCCTACGGAAGCGTTACAAGGGGTGCAATGGGCGGGCGACCGCAAGGGTCGCCCCTACGGAGGGTTACAAGAGGGCGCGGTACGGCGGGCCGATGTAGGCATCGGCCCCTACGGAGTGTTTACCGATAGGATTTCGTAGGGGGCGATGCCCACATCGCCCCGCATCCGTTACAAGAGGCGCGGAAGAACGGGCGGGGTAGAACCCCGCCCCTACGGAGGGGTTGCAAGAGGCGTGGGAAAAGAATCCCCCAGTCACGGCTTCGCCGCGACAGTCCCCTTTAGGCAAGGGGGCCAAGGGGGCGGGGGATGCGGATTGCCACGACCAGTTTGCGAACTGGTCTCGCAATGACACCTTTTCAAGAAGTGCGGTACAAGCCCAGACGGGCGGGGTAGAAGCCCGGACGGGCGGGGTAGAACCCCGCCCCTACGGAGGGGTTGCAAGAGGCGCGGGAAAAGAATCCCCCAGTCACGGCGTCGCCGCGACAGCCCCCTTTAGGCAAGGGGGCCAAGGGGGCGGGGGATGCGGATTGCCACAGCCAGTTTGCGAACTGGCCTCGCAATGACATGGTTTTTGCAAGGAGCTGGTGCAAGGCCGGCGGGCGGACAGGGTCGTTCGCCCCTACGGGATCATTTTGGCTTTATTTACATAGGAAAATTTATATTTCCGGGGCAAAAGAGGAATATTTATGAATACATTGTTTGAAAAATCCATACGGACGCTGGAGCTGCCGGTGGTTCTGGAGACACTGGCTTCTCTGGCAGTGAGCGAGGCGGCCAAGGAGAAGTGCCGCCAGCTTCTGCCGGTGTGTGACCTGGAGGAGGCTGCACGATTGCAGGAGGAGACCCAGAGCGCCCGGGAACGGCTGGGGCTTTACGGCAGCCCCAGCTTTTTAGGGGTGAAGGATGTGTCCCGGGCGCTGAACCGGGCCGACCACGGCGGGGTGCTGAACACAAGGGAGCTGCTGGATGTGGCGGACCTGCTGACGGCTTCCCGGCGGGTCTCGGAATACGACAGAGACAGGCAGGGGGAGAAATCCGTACTGGATCATCTCTTTTCCGCCCTGCACACCAACAAGTTTTTAGAAGATAAAATTCACGGAGCCATTCTGGACGAGGAGACCATTGCCGACTCCGCCAGCCCCGAGCTTGCCGACATCCGGCGCAAGATGCGTCTGGCGGCCAGCAAGGGCCGGCAGATTTTGCAGAAGATCATCTCCTCCCCCTCCTACGCCAAGGTCTTGCAGGAGGCTCTCATCACCCAGCGGGACGGACGGTTCGTGGTGCCGGTGAAGGCCGAGTGCAAGGGGAGCATCCCAGGACTGGTCCACGACATCTCCTCCTCCGGGGCCACGCTGTTTGTGGAGCCCATGGGCGTGGTGCAGGCCAACAACGAATTAAAAGAATTGCAGGCCCGGGAGGAAAAGGAAATTGACCGCATTTTGCGCATTCTCTCCGGGGAGTGCGCGGCCCAGATGATGAACATCCTCTACGACTACGACATTCTGGTGCATCTGGACGTGATCTTCGCCCGGGGGCAGCTGAGCTACCGGATGAACGCAGCCAAGCCTATTTTGGCCCGGAGGGGCGGTATTGTGCTGCGCCGGGCAAGGCATCCGCTGCTGGATCAGGCCAAGGCGGTGCCGATCTCCCTGGAGCTGGGCAATTCCTATGACACCCTGGTCATCACAGGCCCCAACACCGGCGGCAAGACCGTCACATTAAAAACTATAGGGCTGCTGACGCTGATGGCCCAGTGCGGGCTGCAGATCCCCGCCGACGACGGGTGCAGGCTGCGGGTCTTTGACCGGGTGCTGGCGGATGTGGGTGACGAGCAGAGCATTGAGCAGAGCTTGTCCACCTTCTCGGCCCACATGTCCAACACCGTGGAAATTCTGCGCCAGGCGGACGAGAACAGCCTACTGCTCTTCGACGAGCTGGGGGCGGGCACCGACCCGGTGGAGGGGGCGGCCCTGGCCATTGCCATCATCCAGAACGGGCGCAGCAAGGGCTCCCTCATCGCCGCCACCACACATTACGCAGAGATGAAGACCTTCGCCATGACCACCGCCGGGGTGGAAAACGCCAGCTGCGAGTTCGACGTGGCCACCCTGCGGCCCACCTATCGGCTGCTCATCGGCATCCCCGGCAAGTCCAACGCCTTTGCCATTTCCCGGCGGCTGGGGCTGGACGAGTCCGTCATCGCCGCTGCCAAGGCCCAGATGGACAGCGAGTCCATCCGCTTTGAGGATGTGCTGACCCAGCTGGAGGAGAAGCGCCAGCGGCTGGAGAAGGCCCAGGGCGAGGCGGACCGGCTGTGGCAGCAGAGCCAGGAGGATGCCCGGAAGGCCCGGACCTTCCGGGAGCAGATGGAAAAGGCCAAGGAAAACGCCCGGAGCAAGGGCGAAAACGAGGCCCGACGCATTGTGCGGCAGGCCCAGCAGCAGGTGGACGAGATATTCGCAGAGCTGGACGCGCTGCGCAAGAAAATGCAGCAGCAGGCGGATTTCCAGGCCATCAACGACGCGAAGGTGTCTGCCCGGAAGCACATGAACGCCGCTCAGGAGGCCCTGCACCTGCGGGAGGAGACACCGGAGCCGGAGAAGCCATCGCGGCCCATTGTGGCCGGAGATCGGGTGGAGCTGCCCGGGGTGCGCACCACCGCCACGGTGGTGCAGGTGAACGGGGACGGAAGCCTGGTTTTGCAGGCGGGAAAGATGAAAATGACCGCAAAGCCCGGACAGGTGCGGCTCATTGAGGGCCAGCCCCAGCAGAAAAAGCAGCCCATGGCGCCCAAGACCACCCCCGTGCCCACGCTGCATCTGGAGCGGCGGGCAAGCTCGGAGCTGGACATTCGGGGGTATGAGACTCTGGAGGCCGAGAGCGTGGTGGAAAACTATCTGGATGCCGCCGTCATGGCCAAGCTGGAGACGGTGACCATCATCCACGGCAAGGGAACAGGCGCCCTGCGCAAGGCAGTACATGAAATTTTGAGGCGCAGCAAGGTGGTCAAGAGCTTCCGGCTGGGCCGATACGGCGAGGGCGAGGCCGGGGTGACGGTGGTGGAGCTGAAGTGATACGCGGGTGCGCGAAGTGCGAACAGAAGCGGAAAGGCGGGTGGTTGGATTTGGCCGGGGCTGGTGATTATGGCGAAACGGAATGGGTTTGTTTTGTGGGAAAAGTAAAAATTCATCCGTGTTTTACCGGGGTTTGTCGCTTTTTTCGTGGTTTTTGCCATTGCAATCCCGCCCTCTATCCGTATAATTAAAGGTGGTTAAGAAGGATTCATTCCGAATAACTTGCTGTGCGTAAAGGAGAAGAGGAATATGTATACACAGGAAGTCACCGTGAAGAACGAAGTCGGGCTGCACGCCAGACCCGCTACCTACTTCATTCAGAAGGCCAATGAGTTCAAGTGCGGCATCTGGGTGGAGAAAGACGAACGCCGCGTCAATGCCAAGAGCCTGCTGGGGGTACTGAGCCTGGGTATCGTGGGCGGCACTACCATCACTCTGATCGCTGACGGCGCAGACGAAAAGGAAGCCGTAGCGGCCCTGTCGGAGCTGATCAACAGCAACTTTGGCGAATAAAGTGCAAGAAAAGCGAAGCGGCTGGGTCCGCTTCGCTTTTGCATATCGAAGAAATTTTATCGGGAGTCTGTCTCCGTATTGCAAAAAACGCTTGCATTGGCGGCATTTATATGGTATAGTGTAGGCAGTAAGGTATGTGTTTCGCAGAGTGGACTTCCCGGTCCGCTCTTTTTGTTGGCTAATTTGCGATCCTTAAAATTGCGGAAATGTGAGGACATTCGATGAAAAAGGTGACGGAAATCGTGGCGGAGCTGGCTGCGCCCGTGGTGGAGGAGTTCGGCTGCCAGCTGTGGGACACGGAGTATGTGCGGGAGGCCGGGCAGTGGTATCTGCGGCTGTATCTGGACAAGGACAGCGGCGTGGATATCCTGGACTGTGAAAACGTCAGCCGGAGGGTCAGCGACCTGCTGGATCAGGCGGACCCCATTGAGGGCAGCTATGTGTTCGAGGTGTCCTCCGCCGGGGCGGAGCGACAGCTGAAGCGGCCGTCGGACTTTGAGAAATTCATCGGCAGTCCCGTGCTGCTGAAAACCTACCAGAACCGGGACGGGCGGAAGGAATTCGCCGGGGTGCTGAAGGAGTACGACAGCGGCGCGGTGGTGCTGGAAATGGGCAGACAGGAGCTGCGGTTCGAGAAAAACGAGATCGCCATGGTGCGGCTGCGCATAGTATTCTGACCCGGCGAAACACTTCGTTCTTACCTGCTTTATGACAGTTCAATTTGTGATTCATGATTTTTCTAATACAGAACAGGAGATTCAGCTATGAAATGTGAAGAGATCTTTGCCGCTCTGGCGCTGCTGGAAAAGGAGCGCGGCATCCCGCAGGATTTTATGTTGGAAAAGATCGTGCAGGCTCTGGTGACCGCCTACAAGCGTGACCACGAGGACGTGGAAAACGTGGTGGTGGACGTGAACGAGGAAAAGCACGACCTGAAGATGTTCGTGGAGAAGACTGTGGTGGAGGAAGTGGAAAACCCCGCCGCAGAAATCTCCGCCGAGGAGGCCAAGGCCATCTCCGCCAAGTACCACGTAGGCGACACCGTGCGCTTCCCGGTGAAAAATGTGGACTTCGGCCGCATCGCCGCCGGCAACGGCAAGCAGGTGATCATCCAGGGTCTGCGGGAGGCCGAGCACGGCATGATCTACGATGAGTTCAACTCCAAGCAGCATGAGATCCTTACGGCCACCGTGCTGCGCATCGATCCCCGTACCGGCAACGCCACCGTGCGTCTGGGTTCCGGCGCCGACGCCACCGACGCGGTGCTGCTGCTGGGTGAACAGGTCAACGGCGAGCAGTACTACGAGGGTCAGATCCTGAAGGTCTACCTGGTGGAGGTGCGCCGGGGCAGCCGGGGCCCGCAGATGCTCATCTCCCGGACCCATCCGGGGCTGGTGAAGCGGCTGTTTGAACTGGAGGTGCCGGAGATTTTCGACGGGACGGTGGAAATTCGCTCCATCGCCCGGGAGGCCGGCAGCCGCACCAAGATGGCCGTATACTCCTCCGACGAAAATGTGGATCCCATCGGCGCATGCGTAGGCCCCCGGGGCCAGCGGGTGAACGCCATTGTGGAGGAGCTCCGGGGCGAGAAGATCGATATCGTGCCCTACAGCGACGACCCGGCGGAGTTTGTGGCCGCCGCGCTGGCGCCGGCAGACGTCATCAGCGTGCAGCTGGCGGAGGAGGGCAAGGCCTGCCGGGCCATCGTGCCGGACGATCAGCTGAGCCTGGCCATCGGCAAGGAGGGGCAGAATGCCCGCCTGGCTGCGCGGCTTACCGGCTACAAGATCGACATCAAGCCCGCCTCCTATCACGAGGAGGAGGCGGCTGAGTAAGAAGCCTCGCAGAGTTCGCGTCCGCAGACGCGAAAAATTGAGATCATTTTCTCTCGCGACATGCGCGTGAGAGAAAATACTGCTCAGGCTGCCAGTGTGGAATTTTGAGCCATGGGCTCAAAATTATGCGCGCAGCAGACTGCGAGCCTTTTGTCGGAAAATTCCAGAGGAATTTTCGACAGCATAAACTAGGGAGGTACGCCATGCAGAAGCAGCGAAAAATTCCCCAGCGGCAATGTGTGGGGTGCCGCACAATGAAGGATAAAAAGGCTCTGGTACGCATCGTAAAGACCCCGGAGGGGGAGATCTGCGTGGACGCCACGGGGAAAAAATCCGGGCGGGGAGCCTACATCTGCCCCGACGCGGAGTGCCTGCAGAAGGCCAGGAAGTCCCGGGCTCTGGAACGGGCCTTTGAGACGGCCATCGGACAGGACATTTATGAGGCGCTGCAGGCGCAGATCGAGGGCTGAGCATGGAGAAAATTCTGTCTATGATCGGCCTGGCCCACAAGGCGGGCCGGGTGGAGATCGGCGAGGAGCCGGTGGGCTCGGCGGCCCGGGCCAAAAAGGCGCGGATCATCCTGGTAGCGGGCGATGCCGCGGCAGGCTCCGTGCGGCGGGCCATGGCCTTCGCGGGCACGGGGAACTGCCTGTGCCTGGTGATCCCGACCACGAAGGAGGAGCTGGGAAGGGCATTGGGCCGCACCAGCTGCGCCATGGCGGCGGTGACGGACATCGGCTTTGCAGACGCGGTGGCGAAAAAGCTGGCGGCGCTGGAGCCGGAGAAGTTCACAGGGGCCGCAGAGTGCATGGCCATCAAGGCCCAGCGGGCTCGGGAGCGAAAGCTGGAGCAGCTGGCCCATGAGAAGAACGTACGCACGGGCAAAAAACGCCCGCCAAAGCCCCTGGAAAAGGCCGCGCCGCCGGAACATGAGTCCCGGGGCGGCGGGGAGAAGGAAAAAACATCCCGACCGGCCAGGAAAGAGCGCGGCGCGGCGGCCAGAAGCCGTCAGAAGGCCCAGGCGCGGGTCAGATTCGAGGGCAGCAAGCCCGTGAAAAAGGGCAAAGGCTCCGGGCGCAAAAAATCGTAAACTACTGCACACGGGTGCATTCGTATCACAATGATGGAGGTGGCTTTATTTGGGTAATATCGGGAACAAATACAGGGTGCATGAGGTGGCCAAGGACTTTGGCCTGCCCACGAAACAGATCACGGAGATCCTGACGCAGTATGCGCAGACACCCAAAAATCACATGCAGGTGCTGGAGGATCACGAGCTATCGCTGATTTTCGAGTATCTGACGCAGCACAACCCGGTGTCCGGCATTCAGGTGATCTTCGCCGAGGGCATGAAGCCTGCGGCGGAGAAGAAGGCCGAGCCTGCCGCCGAGAAAAAGGCAGAGGGCAAGAAGGACGCTGCCAAGAGCAGCGCGCCCGCCAAGGCGGAGTCTGCCCAGAAGAAGGCGGAGACAAAGCCCGTCCAGCAGAACCCGCAGCCCACCAGCCGGGTGCCCAAGACCAAGGTGGTGGACACCAGCAAGGCCACCAACATCAACCTGGCCAAGTACGACGAGAAGCTGCAGGACATGGCCGACGCCCGCAGCCGCGGACGGCGAGATCAGCAGCAGACCCAGGGCAAGGAGAAATTCCGCAACAGCAAGCAGCGCCGGGACAACAACTTCGTCAGCAACAAGCGCAAGCAGGAGGAAGCTGACCGGCTGCGCCGCCTGCGGCTGGAGGTTATTAAAAAGACCCCCGTCACCGTGCAGATCCCCGACGAGATCAGCGTGGGAGAGCTGGCAAGCCGGATGAAAAAGACCGGCGCAGAGGTGGTCAAGTGCCTGATGAAAAACGGCGTTATGGCCTCCCTGAGCCAGATGATCGACTTCGACACCGCCGCCATCATTGCCGAGGAAATGGGCTGCAAGGTGGAAAAAGAGGTCGTCGTCACCATCGAGGAAAAGCTCATCGATGACCACGAGGACAAGGCCGAGGATCTGGTACCCCGGGCTCCCGTTGTGGTGGTCATGGGCCACGTGGACCACGGCAAGACCAGCTTGCTGGACTACATCCGCCATGCCCATGTGGCATCCGGTGAGGCCGGCGGCATCACCCAGCACATCGGCGCGTACCAGGTGATGGTGAACGGCAAGCCCATCACCTTCCTGGATACCCCGGGCCACGAGGCCTTCACCTCCATGCGCGCCCGGGGCGCTATGGTCACGGATATCGCCATCCTGGTGGTGGCCGCTGAGGACGGCATCATGCCTCAGACCGTGGAGTCCATCAACCACGCCAAGGCGGCGGGCATCCCCATCATTGTGGCCATCAACAAGATGGATAAGCCCGAGGCCAACCCCGAGCGCATCAAGCAGCAGCTCACCGAGTACGGCCTGGTGTGCGAGGAGTGGGGCGGCGAGACCATCGTGTGCCCCATCTCCGCCAAAACGGGCATGGGCGTGGACAATCTGCTGGAAATGCTCACTCTCACCGCCGAGGTGGGCGAGCTGAAGGCCAATCCCAACCGTGCCGCCCAGGGCACGGTCATCGAGGCAAAGCTGGATAAGGGCCGGGGCCCCGTGGCGACCCTCCTGGTACAGAACGGTACGCTGCACCAGGGCGATATCATCATCGCCGGAACTTCCGTGGGCCGCGTGCGGGCCATGGTCAGTGACAAGGGCCAGAAGATCACCTCCGCAGGCCCCTCCGTGCCTGTGGAAATTACGGGCCTCAGTGAAGCTCCCTCCGCCGGCGCCACCTTCAACGCTGTGGCCGACGAGAAGCTGGCCCGGGAGCTGGTAGAGCAGCGCAAGGCCGAGGAAAAGGCCAAGGCAAACGCTCCGGTAAGCAAGGTGTCCCTGGAGGATCTGTTCAGCCAGATCCAGGCGGGCGAGATGAAGAACCTGAACCTCATCGTCAAGGCCGACGTACAGGGCAGCGTGGAAGCCGTGAAGGCATCTCTGGAGAAGCTCAGCAACGACGAAGTGCGGGTGCGGGTGATCCACGGCGGCGTGGGCGCCATCAACGAATCCGACGTGATGCTGGCTTCCACTTCTCAGGCCATTATCGTAGGCTTTAACGTGCGGCCTGACGCGGCGGCACGGGAGAGCGCCGCCCGGGCCAACGTGGACATGCGGATGTACCGGGTCATTTACGACGCCATCAATGAGATCGAGTCCGCCATGAAGGGTATGCTGGCCCCCAAGTACCGGGAAGCTCTGCTGGGCCACGCCGAGGTACGCCAGACCTACAAGGTCTCCGGCGTTGGCACCGTGGCGGGCTGCTATGTGCAGGACGGCAAGATCCAGCGCAAGGACTGTCAGGTGCGCCTGGTGCGGGACGGCATCGTCATCCACGAGGGCGTGCTGGGCTCCCTGCAGCGGTTTAAGGACCAGGTGAAGGAGGTCGCCTCTGGCTACGAATGCGGCATGACCATCGAGAAGTTCAACGATATCAAGGAAGGCGACATCATTGAGGCCTTTACTATGGAGGAGATTCCGCAGTAAGGAAAAGCTGCCGAGACAGGAATAACCCCGGTCGCCTTCCTGCGCAGCACGGCTGCGCCGCAGGTCGTGCGTACAAGTGTTTTGCAAAGCAAAACCTTGCTTTGGCGGAATTCACTTCTGCCAAAGAGGATTTGATCCGGGGCCCCATGAAACCCCGTTTCATGGGGACAGGCGATATCATTGAAGCCTTTACTATGGAGGAGATTCCGCAGTAAAAGGCGCGGTGGGACTATCCACAGTTGCCTAAGACAAGCGGGGCGTCGGGGACGCCGCCCCCTACACACTGTGTAATGAGCCGTGGGGCGGGCGCTTCGCCCGCCCTGTTTTTTATGAAATTAGATCGCGAGCTTTTTGGCAGAGAAAACGAAGTTTTTTCGCCAGCTTTTGAAAGGAGGATGTATGATGGCATCCAATCGTATCGGACGCATCAACGAAGAAATTCGCAAGGAGCTTTCAGCCCTGCTGCGCACGGTGAAGGATCCCCGGGTGGCGGAGGCGATGCTTACCATCACCCATGTGGACACCACCACCGACCTGCGCCAGTGCCGGGTCTATATCAGCGCCCTGAACTGCAAGGACGAAAAGGAGCTGATGAAGGGGCTCAAGTCCGCGGCGGGCTTCCTGCGCCGGGAGCTGGGCAGCCGGGTGGATCTGCGCTACACCCCGGAGCTGTTTTTCATCGCCGACGACTCCATCGCCTACGGGGCCCACATTCTGGACATGCTGAACCATGTGAAGCCCGCCAACCCCGAAAACGAAAACATCGTGCTGCCGGAGGACATCAAATGACCATTCAGGAGACCGCAGCCCTGCTGCAAACTATGGACCGGATACTGCTGCTGACCCATGTGCGACCGGACGGGGACACCATCGGCTCCGCCGCCGCCCTGTGCCGCGCCCTGCGGGATCTGGGCAAGGACGCGTATGTGCTGAAAAACCCCGGCATCACGGAGACCTATCGGGCCTACGCCGAGCCCTACTGGGCGGAGGCGGATTTTAAGCCGGACTATGTGGTATCGGTGGACATTGCAGCCCTGGGCCTGCTGCCGGAGAACGCAAAGAAGTACGCCTCCCGCATTGACCTGGCCATCGACCACCATCCCTCCAACGAGGGGTTCGCGCCCCAGCTGTGCGTGATGCCGGAGATGGCCGCCTGTGGAGAGATCATCTATGAGATCGTGCAGCTGATGACGCCAGTGACGGCGGAGATCGCCCTGCCGCTGTATGTGGCCATTTCCACGGACACCGGGTGCTTCGTATACGGCAACACCACGGCCCACACCCACCGGGTGGCAGCGGCCCTGATGGACACGGGCATCGCCGTGGCCGGGGTGAACAAGGCGCTGTTCCGCACCAAGAGCCGCACCCGTCTGGCCATGGAAGGCTGGATGGCGGAATGGGCGGAGTACTATGACAACGACCGGGTGGTCATCATGCAGATCCCCCGCTCCCTGTGCCTGGACTACAAGGCCACGGAGGCGGATGTGGAGGAGCTGTCCAGTTTGGCGGCCCTGGTGGCCGGTACCGACTGCGGCGTGACGCTGCGGGAGCTGGAAGGCGGCCGGGTGAAGATCTCCCTGCGCACGGGGCCGAGAGTCAACGCCACGGAGGTATGCGCCCTGCTGGGCGGCGGCGGACACGCCGCGGCGGCGGGGGCCACCCTCAGCGGCACCCTCAGCGAGGCCAAGCAGGCCGTTTTGCAGGCCATCGACATGGTGGTGGGCGAGTAAATGGCAAACGGTATCGCGATGATTGACAAGCCCCAGGGCTGGACAAGCATGGATGTGTGCCCATCCCCTGAAAATGGCGGAGCATTTTGCGGGGACCCCTCGCACGGATTTTAATTCCTCGGCGGAAGTGAATTCCGCCTGCGGCAAGGTTTTTCCCATGGAAAACCTTGTACGCGCCACTTGGCGCGGTTGGCGCACACACGGGAAAGGAGTGCCTGCATGGCGAATGGTATCGCGATGATTGACAAGCCCCAGGGCTGGACAAGCATGGATGTGTGCCCGTCCCCTCAAAATGGCGGGGCATTTTGAGGGGACCCCTCGCACGGATTTTAATTCCTCGGCGGAAGTGAATTCCGCCTGCGGCAAGGTTTTTCCCATGGAAAACCTTGTACGCGCCACTTGGCGCGGTTGGCGCACACACGGGAAAGGAGTGCCTGCATGGCGAATGGTATCGTGATTATTGACAAGCCCCAGGGCTGGACATCTATGGATGTGTGCGCCAAGCTGCGGGGGATACTGAAAACCAAGAAAATCGGCCACGCCGGAACCCTGGATCCTATGGCCACCGGCGTACTGCCGGTATTCGTGGGACAGGCCACCCGGGCCGTCAGCTTCGCCGAGGGCGGCGAAAAAGAGTACATAGCCGGACTGCGGCTGGGCCTCACCACCAATACCCAGGACACGGAGGGGGAAGTTCTGGCCCTGGCCCCCGTCACGGCGGGGCGGAGTGAGCTGGAGGCGGTGCTGCCCCGGTTCACCGGGGACATCAGCCAGATCCCGCCCATGTTCTCCGCCATTAAGATAAACGGACAGAAGCTCTATGACCTGGCCCGGCAGGGCAAGGTGGTGGAGCGGAAGCCAAGGCCGGTGACGATTTTCGCCCTGGAGGTGTTGGAGCAGGTGGCCGAAACGGACTATATCCTGCGCATCCGCTGCTCCAAGGGCACCTATGTGCGCACTCTGTGCCACGACATCGGCCAGGCCCTGGGCTGCGGTGGGTGCATGTACGCCCTGCGGCGCACCATGGCTGCCGGGTTCACCCTGGAGGAAAGCGTGACACTGGAGCAGATGCAGGCGGAGGGCGAAAAGCTGCTGCGGCCTACGGACAGCCTGTTCCGCCGACACCCGGAATACCGGCTGAAAACGGCGAAGCAGGAGGAGCGCTGCCGCAACGGTAACCCGTTTTTCATCAAGGAAGAGCTGCCGGAGGATACCTACCGCATCTACAGCCGGGAGGGGAATTTCCTCTGCCTGAGCCGCCTACAGGGGGACACCATGACCTCCATCAAAAACTTTTTCGGAGAGTGAACGAATTTGAAGCAAACTGTCATTGCCCTGGGTTTTTTTGACGGGGTACACCGGGGCCACGGCGCCCTGCTGAACAAAACCGTGCAGCGGGCCCGGGAATTGGGTGCGGAGCCGGTTGTATTTACCTTTGACCGGCCGCCGAAAGAGGTGGTCACCGGGAAGCCGGTGTTTCTCATCAATTCCCCGGAGGACCGGCGGGAGCTGGTGAAACGGATCTACGGCATAGACCGGGTGGTTATGGCGCCCTTTGACCGGGAGATGATGACCCTGCCCTGGGACGCCTTCATCGAACAGAAGCTGGCGCGGGACCTGAACGCCGTGCATCTGGTGGCGGGGCACGACTACCACTTCGGTCACAAGAACCAGGGCGACCCTCAGCTGCTGCAGGAAAAATGCCGGGAGCTGGGCCTGGGCTGCGACATCATCCCCAAGGTGGAAGTGGAGGGCATCACGGTAAGCTCCACCTACATCCGCACGCTGGTGGAAAGCGGCGATGTGGAGCGGGCGGCGGTCTTCCTGGGCCACCGGCACTGCATGACCCACACCGTGGGCCACGGGCAGCGGATCGGGCGCACCATCGGCATCCCCACGGTGAATCTCACCGTGCCGGGCCATGTGTTGGTGCCCAAGCACGGGGTCTATGTGAGCCGGGTGTATCTGCCGGACGGCTCCAGCTTTGCAGGCGTTACCAACGTGGGCACAAGACCCACGGTGAGCGAAAACGGCAGCGTGTCTGTGGAAACATTTCTGCTGGGCTTTGACGGCGACCTCTATGGCAAGGATATCCGGCTGGAATTCTGCAAGAGACTGCGGGACGAGGTGAAATTCTCCTCCCTGGAGGCCCTGCGGGACGAGATCCGAAAAAATATCCGCCAGACGCAGGCGTACTTTGAGGAAAACGGAACGGATTGAGAGGGCAAAGTATAATTTGAACGCGATGCGGCGGGGCATAAGGCCCCGCCGCTGAGACTGTCGAAAAACCCTCCGGGTTTTTCCGACAAAAGGCTTGCAGTCTGCTGCGCGCATAATTTGTCCGTCTGAGACGGACAAATTCCACACTGGCAGCCTGAGAAGTATTTTCTCTCACGCACAGGTCGCGAG
>ERZ1106963.514-NODE-514-length-55551-cov-4.062833_pt1 | contig 55551 bp, 58 predicted proteins | sample MGYA00403681_ERZ1106963 | MGnify/ENA primary metagenome ERZ1106963 (study PRJEB35170, sample SAMEA104062407) | human gut metagenome | biome: human gut; feature: human-associated habitat; material: faeces | place: Denmark | collected 2012-05-03 ...
GAAAGCGAGGCGAGACGATAATGCTCCGAGATGTCAAGCACACTGTCACGGACGGCCTCCTCGGTTTTGCCACCGCGACGGGGGACGGAAAGAGCCTCAAGATCGGCGTCTCCCCCATTGTGTCGGACACCCCGATCATCATCACCGGAGACATGGACGCGACCAAAATCAAGGATCGCCTCGGCCTGTCTCCTCTGGCTGACGCTGTCATGGACTCCGTGCAGTTCGGCGCGTCGCGGATCTACTGTCTCCCGGTCTCCGCTACCACGGCGGGCAAGCTGGGAAGCGTTTCTAAGGACGGCGACGGAGGGGGCTCCGTCACCGTGGACGGCTCTCCGACGAACGCCTTCTCCGTGGTCGTCAAGATCACGGCACAAGGCGGGCTCAACTCCGCCGCCTTTATCTGCTCCATTGACGGCGGGAACAGCTACACCGACGAGATCACCGTCCCCGTCACCGGGGAATATGAAATCGAGGGAACGGGCCTCAAGCTCAAGTTTACGGAGGCGACGGAGTCGGAACAGAAGCCGAGCTCTTTCCTCGTGAACGATGTCTACAGCTTCACGACCACCGCCCCCACCATGACGAACGGCGACGTCCTGGCGGCGTTCACCAAGCTCCAGAAGTTCGCCGAGGAGTATGAGTTCATCCACGTCGTCGGCGAGAGCGACCTCCCTCTCTGGCAGGCCGTGAGCGAGGCGCAAATTGAACTCCGGGACACCTACCACAAGCCCGTGTTCGTGGTCTTCGAGGCGGCCTTCCCCCAGGCGGGGGACGAGGATGAGCTCGACTTGCGCGGCGGCGGGGATCTCACCGATTGGGCCCTCGAGATGGAGGCCAAGCGCAAGAAGGTCAAAAACTACGACATCCAGGTCGTCACCGCCTGGGGGCGGCTCGTCATGCTGGACGGCACGACGCAGATCGTCAACCTCGCGGGCCTTGTGTGCGGCCTCTACGCAAAGGCAGCGGTGCAGGAGTCCATCGGCAAAACCAGGGCGGAGGCCGGGTTCGGCATCCCGAAGACGAAGCTCCTCGAGCTGCTCCCCGCCGAGCTGGACAACTCCATCGTCGAGCTCCTCGACAAAGCGGGCTACCTCACCTTCCGGGAGTACGACGGCCTCGACGACTTCTATGTCTACCACGCGAAGATGCTCTCCCCGGATGGGAGCGACTTTAGGTATGCGGAAGACGTCCGCATCAAGAACAAGATCATCCGGGAAACCCGCAAGGAGGGGCTCTTGCTTCTGAACGACGACATCGACCTCGAGGACGTGCAAGGCGAGCTCGAAGCCCGGGCGAAGTTCATGTTCGCCCCCTTGCAGCGCATGATCGATGCGAAGGAGATCAGCTCCGCCGAGATCATCGTCCCCGAGGGGCAAGAAGCGACCATCCTCAAGGACGAGACCATGCGCGTCAAAATCCGCTATGTATCCCGGGGCTACATCCGCGAGGTCGAGGTCGACCTCGGCAGGGCGCAGCCGAGCGAGTGAGGGAAAGGAGGTTAAACCGTTATGTCTCTCAAAGTTAATGGCATCAGTTACGGATGGGGCGACGTCGACGTCAAAATCCCCGGCCTCGTCCTCACCGTCCAAGAGATCAGCTACGACGACGAGCAGGAGATGGAGGAGTCCTACGGCAAGGGTTTTAGGCCCAGGGGCTACGGCAAGGGCAACTATAAGGCGTCCGGCAAGATGTCGATGCTCCGGGACGACTACGACGACGTACTTGCCTACTGCAAGGCGAAGGGCATCCCCTTCTACGGCATGGAGTGGCCCTCCGTCGTTGTCTCCTATGCCAACCCCGGCGAGCGGACGCGCATCGACGAGCTCAAGAAGGTCATCCCCGTCAAGCGCAGCCACAAGGCCGCGCAGGGCGACAAGACCCTCTCAATCGACATCGACCTCATGATTGTCGGCGGCATCGTCGAGGACGGCGTCGAGCCCACAAAGTAAGAAAATCATCTCAAAATATTCGAGAATAGGAGGCCCAAAAATGGAAGACATCAAGAAGAATGAGCCCGCAAAGGTGGACGCCGAGACGCTCAAGGCGAAGTATGGCGGCAAGGTCTACCGCGTCGCCGCGACGATTGAGGTCGACGATGAAACCGAGAAGGCGGTCGAGTATTTCTTCAAGCGTCCCTCGACGGCGAGCTATGACCGCTACGTCAAGACCACCGCGCAGGGCGCGACGAAAGCCCTCAAGACCTTCCTCTATGACAACATCACCGAGGAGAGCCGGGCGACGTTCGAGGCCGACCTTGAGGAGTTCCCGGCCCTGGCCCTCTCCATCGGCGAGAAGCTGCTCGGGATGCTGGGGCTCTCTAAGCAGACAAATTTGAAGAAGCTCTAAGGGAGCAGCTCTCGGAGGTCAAGGGGAACTTCATAGCGGGCGGCTTGCTCGAAATCTATCGGTTCCTCCCTCCGGCTCTCTTAGAGGGTTTTGATCTCGAGGCGATCGGCCTTGACGAGTTCGTCGGTTACGTTGCGAAGGCTCGCTTCGTCCAAGAGCTCGAGAAGGACATCGTCGCCCGGGCAATCTCCGAGGTCTTCTCGGAATGACCGGGCGGCGGTCGCCTCGCTTAGAGCACAAGGTCGCCTCCCCACAAAATAGGGAAGGAGGCAAAGCATGAGTTTAGAGTCCGTGTTCAAGCTCTCCCTTGTAATGAACATGATCGACAACCTCACCGGGCCGATGGCGGGCGTCACATCCGCCGCGAGCGGTTCCGTGTCCAAGCTGCAAAGCGTCAACACCGCGCTCGGCAGCATGGCGAAGATGGGCGCGGTCATGCAAGAGATGGGCTCACAGATCACCGGGGCCGTGCTTGCCCCGGTCGAGGCCACATTCGAGACGCGCCGGGCGATCGGCGAGCTCTCCTCCCTGGGCGTCAAAGACCTTGAGGCCGTGGAGGACGCCGCCCGAGCGTTCAGCGATCAATGGGCCGGGACGACGAAGGCCGACTTCATCAGCGCGGCCTATGACATCAAGAGCGGCATCGCCTCGCTATCCGACGAAGGCGTCGCCGACTACACTACCCTCGCGGGCCTCACAGCGAAGGCCACGAAGTCGACGATCGGGGAGATGACATCCCTTTTCGCCACGGGCTACGGCATCTACAAGGACTACTACAACGACCTCTCCGACATGGAGTTCGGCGAAATGTTTTCGGCGGGCATCGCTCAATCGGTCAAGCAGTTCAAGACGACCGGGTCGGGCATGGCCCAAAGCATCCAGGCCCTCGGCGGCTCGGCAACGACGGCGAACGTCCCCCTCGAGGAGCAACTCTCTATCCTCGGTATGCTGCAAGCCACGATGGGCGGCAGCGAGGCGGGCACGAAGTACAAGGCGTTCCTCCGATCGGCGGCAAAGGGCGGCGAAGCCCTGGGCCTCTCGTTCATGGACGCCAACAACCAACTCCTATCTATGCCCGACATACTCGACCAGCTCCGGGGCAAGTTCGGCGACACGATGGACGCTGCCGAGAAAATGGAGCTTCAAAAGGCGTTCGGCGACACCGAGGCCGTCGCCCTTATCGACCTCATGTATAACAAGGTCGGCGACCTACAGGACAACATCCTCGGCATGTACGACGCCCTCGGCTCCGGCACAGGCGTCGCCACTGAGATGGCGAACGCGATGAACGAGACGGAGCCGGAACGCTTCGAGCGGCTCACGCAGCGCATCCAGAACGTCAAGGAGTCGATCGGCAACTCGCTCCTCCCCACCATCAACGACCTCATGGGGAAGGGCGAACAGGTGCTCACGAAGGTCGGGGCCTGGATAGAGGAGAACCAGGAGCTCGTCAAGGTCATCATGCTCATAGTGCTCGCGATCGGCGGGTTCCTCACCGTGGCGGGCACAGTCATCGCGATCGTGTCGGGCGTGGGCCTCGTCATCACGAAGACCGTCTCGGCCTTCAAGCTCTTAAAGACAGGGTTCACCATAGCGAAGGCCGCGCTCTCGCCGCTCATATCGAGCGTGTGGAGCTTCACGGCGGCGCTCCTTGCGAACCCTATCACATGGGTCGTCATCGGCATTGTGGCCCTTGTCGCCGCCTTCATTTGGCTATGGAACAACTGCGAAGGGTTCCGCAACTTCTGGATTGGCCTATGGGATAAGATCAAGGCGATCGCGAAAGCCGTCGCGGATTGGTTCTCCGCCGCATGGGACACCGTCGTCTCCGCCCTCCGGGGCGCATGGGAGGCATTTAGCGGGTTCTTCGTGGGTCTTTGGGAGGGCATCCGCTCGGCAGTCGGAGCCGTCGCGAGCTGGTTCAGCTCTGCGTGGTCGGCGGTCGTTTCCACGTTCCAAAGTATGTGGCAAGCGTTTAGCGGCTTTTGGAGCGGCCTATGGGACGGCATCCGGGCAATCCCCCAGGCAATCGCGGACTGGTTCAGCACCGCATGGACGGCAGTAGTCGCGGCCTTTACGGGCGCGTGGGAGGGCGTCGGCGCGTTCTTCTCCGGCCTATGGGACGGCATCATCAACGTCTTCAAAGGGGCTATTAACTGGATTATCGACGGGATAAACGGCATCATCGGAGGCATCAACTCCGTCACCAACGGCGGGCTCGCGCAGACATTGGGCATCGCCTTCGAGATACCTAAAATTCCGCGTTTGGCAAAGGGCGGCATCGTGCAGCACCAGCCGGGCGGCATCCTTGCCAACATCGGCGAGGGCCGGTATGACGAGGCGGTCATCCCTCTAAGGGAGGGCCGGATGCCCTGGGACGAAGGGAGCGGGCGCGAGCCCGTGAAGAAGGTGAGCTTCGGCACCACCCGCAGCGAGGAAGACGCCGAGGGCGGCAGCTCCGGCAAAGGCGGCGATGGGAAGCAAGTCATCATCCACAAACTGCTTATGCCCGTCGACCTCAAGAAGATCAAGGACTTGCAACAGCTCCTCGCAATCCTCAAGGAAGTCGAGGACTACGCGGAGGCCAACGGCACCGAAGTCGACCAGAGCGACCCGGACGCCGAGCCGTCTCCGACTTAAAGGAAGGGAGGGACGTCCGTGATATACGTCGAAGACCAACTCGTCAAAGTGAGCGGCGTCGTCCTCCCTGGCCTTGTCAAGAGTATCGAGGTCAAGGAGTCGGCGAAGATCGACGAGCAAGAGGTCGAAGGCAGCGCAACGAAGCCGAAGCAAGCGGTTGGCTACGAGGACGCGAAGGTCAACATCGAGCTCGTCGTCGACGACACCCCGACACAAACGAAATACCAACGACTCGAGACGCTCCGGGCGGTCTTCCGTAAGCCCGGGCAAGCCGTCCCGCAGCCTATCCCCATCGTCAGCGAAGATACGGCAAAGCACGGCATCGACAAGGTCTTATTCAAGGGGCTCACCCACAAGGCCGAGTCGAAGAATGAGCAGCTCACCGTCTCCCTCGAGTTTTGGGAGTACGTCCCGCAGACCATCAAGGCGACGTCGGGCAGCTCCTCGGGCACTTCGTCCGGCAGCTCGGGCGGCGCGGCGAGCAGCCTCTCCTCAGATTACAAGGGATACCTCTCCAGGAGCCGGGGCAAGTCGCCCGCCGTGGATAATGCGAGCACAGCGCAAGCCCTCGACCGCGTTTCTCAAATGCCCTACTAAGAAGGAGGCGGTCAACGCATGGAAACCATTGAGCTATTCTACCCACAGATTGCCGCTCGGGCGGGCCCGTACGCCTTCGACCAGGGCGTCGAGTTCGAGGTCTACTCCTCGAAGTCCTCCTATTTTGATTGGGCAAAGATACGCTTTACAGAGCAGTATCAGCCGAAGATCACCGTCGCTCGGAAAGACCCGGCAACGATCGAGCTCGGCTACAATGACGTCATGGAGGAGGTCTTCACGGGCTACGTCGCGCAGCCGTACAACGGCGGCGGCTTCGTCAATGAGATCACTCTCAAGGACGAGATGCTGCTTCTCGAGGAGACGCAGATCAACAACACCTTCCTCGACACGACGCCGCAAGAGATGCTCGCCTACTTCCTTGGCAAAGCGAGCGTCTCGAAGATGCAGCTCTCCGCCCAGGGATACCCGGCGCGGAAGCGGCTACCCATCCGGCAGATGAACGTCATCGAGGCGATCAACACCGTACACGCGGCATGGAACATCAAGCAGCCGTTTTTTTTCTCGGGCGGCGTCTTCTATTGGGGTGTCAAGCCCGAGCAGAAGAAGGTCTACACGTTCGAGTATGGCGTCAACATCCTCGCCCTCACCCGGATGGGAGGCGTGTGGGAGCTCGAGACAGTCTCCGCGCCGTTCGTCCGGCACTCGCACAAGATCAACGTCATCCATCCCAAAGTGAACGGGGAGGTCGAAGTCTCGAAGGTCGTCTCGGCGACCAACGACGAGGGCTTCATCCGCACAAAGATTTACTTCTAACCAGCAGAAAGGAGGGGCGCGACAATGCTTGAGGAAATGACGAAGGCGGTCGTCACCAAACTAATTGCCCAGGACTACCCGCATTTGAAGCTCCCCGCCGTGGTCTACGCCACCGTCGCCCAGGCGAAGCAGCTTGGGGAGACCTTCGAGATCAAGAAGCTCACGATCTGCAACGACGAGAGCGGCGGCAGCTACAAGGGGCACATCGTCGCCCACTGGAACGAGTACACCCTCACCGTCGTCGACCGCTTCGGCAACGCCGACGAGACATTCCCGGCCCTCCCCGGCATCCGCTCGCGGGCGCAGTACAAGGCTGGGGCGACGGTCGCCGTCGCCCTGGCCTACGGGGACGGCCCGGTCATCATCGGGGAGGTGGTCTTGTGACGGGCATCAACGACACCGACGTCCGGCTCTCGGACGAATGGCAGCTCACACAGGCGGCGGACGGCGACGCCCCGCTTTGCTCGGGCCTTGAATGTCTCTATCAGAACATCATCCTCGAGGCCCTTACGCAGCCGGGCGACCTGTTTTATGACGAGTCCTTCGGATGGGGCCTTTACGACTTCGTCCAGTCGGAGGACGACGACCTCACACGGCTCGAGATCACGCAGCGAGCCCGGCTCGGGCTACAGAAGCGCGAGGTCATCGTCCCCGAGAGCATCGAGGTCGACGTGAGCTTCTCCGGCGACACGTTCCGGGTCTACTGCTCCTTCCGCTTCACGGAAGAAGACGAGCCCCGGGAGCTCAACATCATCATCGGCGCGGTCAATGTGGAGGTGACAACAGCATGATAGATAAAGACATCCTTGACGCGGTTCTCCCGGTTCCCGATCTCGAGGAGCTGGCGGAGCAGACTACCGAGGAGCTCAAAAATGAGGGCTTCGTCATAACAAACTTTCACTCGGGCGGCGTCTTCTACACCCTGCTCATGATCGTCCTCCGCATCAAGATTGAGTTCACCCAGCTCTTGAGGACGATATTGAGCAACATGTTCGTCTCACACGCCTCCGGCGCGTGGCTCGACCTCAAGATGGCCGACTACTCCAAGAAGCGCAAGAGACCGCAGAAGACGCGGGGCTTCGTCACTATCTCCCGGCTAACCCCCGGCGAGGCCGTGAAGATTGCGAAGGGCCACGTCTTCAAGACCGCAAAGGACATCAACGGCGAGGAGCTTCGCTTCTTCACCCTCGAGGCGTCCGTGCTACAGAAGGACGCGCTCGCGACCGACATCCTCGTCGAGGCCGAGGTCGAGGGCTCCCGCTACAACGTACCCCAGGCGCAGATCACCCGCACCCTCACCCACATCGGCGGCGGCGTGGATACCATCACCAACGCCGAGGACTGGATAACCAGAGAGGGCAGCGACAACGAAGACGACGACAGCCTCCGGGCCCGGGGCTTGCGCTCATGGGCGGAGCTGGCACGGCGGGCGATCGAGGACACGTTCATCAACGCCGCCGAGGGCGTCCCGGGCGTTCTGTTCGCTCAAGCGGATTGCAACCACCCACGCGGCCAGGGCACCGTCGACGTCATTGTGACGGGCACGGCGGGCGAGGCCACCGCGAGCCTGCTCGCGGAGGTGAGCGTAGCCGTCGACAGGATAGCCGGGCCCTACGACGACATCCTCGTCAAGAGCTCCTCTACTGTGACCCAGGACATTGAGGTCAAGGTCACGTCGGGAGACAGCCTCTCCGAGGACGAGATCACGAACAAGGTCACGGCCATCCTCACCGAGCTCCTCGCAGTTCGCAAGGGACGGAGGTTCTACGAGCTCACCCGGAGTGACATCAACCACGCTATCCGAAGCGGATATTCCGGGGCCATCAATGCCCAGGTCATAACCCCGGCCCAGGACGTCACGCTCGACAAGGACAAGGTCATCATCCTCGGAGCCATCTCTGTAACGGTTCTAAGGGGGTGAGGTAGATGAAGCGGTTCGACACCTTCGGCGAGTACATGTTTGACCTACTGTTCGCGCCGCTCAAGAAGGGTAAGCAAACCACGAACCAGCTCCGCATCTTCTTCAAGGTCGTCGGGCGTATATTCGATGATATGAAGAAGGATGCCTTCCGCGTCCGGGACGAGGCCAACGTCGTAAGCGCTAGCCCGGTCATGCTCCCCGTCCACGGCCAAGATCGCGACATGCCCCGGCTCCCCGGGGAGGACATTGAGGCATATCGGACGAGGCTCTCCATGAAGGGCATCATCGCGCAGTACAGCGGCACCAAGCAGGGCGTACTCTATGCGCTCACGGCCCTCGGCTATGAGAAAAGCGAGATCGAGCCCTTCTCCGTACAAGATCCCGACCGCTGGGCCGAGTTCCTTGTCTACCTCGACGGCTCCAAGGGATCCGGCGTCAATGACCTCCTTGTTATCGATGCCCAGGTTCAGAAGGTCAAGGAAGGCAGCAGCAAGCCCGCCTATGGGGTCAAGACGGGATGCTCGATCGAGATACAGGCGGAAGTAAAAACCCGGGCTTCTTGGTACCCGAGATGTGGCGAAATCGTTTGCGGCGTATTCCCGCACATGGTAGCGATCGGGCGCATCTTCCGCGACACCGTCGAGATCGACACCAGGCCCTACGAAGGCATCGTAGAGTTTCCGAAGGTCGGCAAGGTCGCCGCCTCCGAGGAGTTCTACCAGCCGAGCGACTCCATCATGTTTGAAGCCGCCGCCTCGTACATCCAGACCAACAACAAAGCGGTCGACGGCGTCAACGAATATGAGAAATGCAGCACCAAAACCTACTTGAAGGGAGGCTCCGAATAATGGAGAGAACACTCAATGAACTCGGCGTACAGAAGATAGGGCAGCGGCTCGTCGACTCCATCGGCCATGCCGCCTATACCCTCAACGGGACGCCCAAGACGGCGGATGTATTCAAGCGCGTCGCCCAGAGGAGCACGGCGCGGATATACATCTACTTCAACGATACCGTCGAGGGGGAGATCGCGAACGTGCAGCTCGTCGACACGGACGGCGATGTCATCGCCGAGATCGGAAAGACCTTCACCAAGCCCAGGAGCAAGGGCCTTTATGTGGCCTTCAAATACGATATTAAAGAAGTGGAGGTAGAAGCAGATGAAAGCATATGAGCGCGTCGGCTGGCAAGATCACGTCGTCGATGAGACCACTGAGCCGCCGACGATCGTCCAGGAGGGGACGCCCCTAAGTCAGACGAACCTCGGGCACATGGACGACGGAATCCACGCCGTCACCGAGACGACGATCAACCAGGAGGCGCAGATCGCAGCAGTCCAGGCGGAGATCAAGGTATTGAAGGACGCGACCCTCAACAACATGGTCAACAACGTATTCCTCAAGAACTTCAACACTGTCAACTCCGTCGACATCACCTCGGGCATCTACGACCCCGTGGCCCGAAAAATCTATGTGTAGAGTCGCTTGCACTCGTAAAGAGGCGAGATGCATCATCGGGACGCTGCTCGCGCAGCTCCGCCCGGTATGCGAGACTTGTGACAGGCTCCCGGACGACGTCGTCCTCATCACGCCGGATAAGGCCACGGCCCGGAAGTGGTTCGCGTAGATCGTGGAGTTCCTCCGGGTTCACTTTCACCTCGAGGTGAACCAGAAGACGAAGACCTTCCCGCTCCGGAAAGGCGTCAACGCCTACGGCTTCAAAATCCGGACGACGCACCTTGAGCTCTGCATGGAGTCCAAGCAACGGGAAAAGAGGCGTATCCGTCGCATGATGGAGAAGCTCTCGGAGGGTCACATCACGAAGGAGTCCATTCAGCAAGCGGTCAACGCATGACTCGGCTATGCTCAATGGGCGAGCGCGTACAACATGGCGAAGAAGATATTTGCCAAGTACGATTTTATTAAAGTGGAAGGAGATACACCCTATGGCTCAATTTCTCGGAACCGTCAAGCTCGGCGGGTTTTACGAAAACGGGACGGCTCTCGCCCGTCCTACAAAGCCGTGGCGTAACGACAGCGGCGGAAACATCCCTTTAATGTCCGGGTCAATGGCGAACTACACCTTCGGCAATACCCCGACAGAGGAGGCCAAGCAGCTACAATGGCACAAGATCAAGGACGGGAATAAGACGCTGCTCATATGCGACCGCGTCATCCTCGTCTCCGTCTCCTGGGACCACCTCAACACGGCGGGCTTTATCTTCGGCAAGGAGATCACCATCGATGGCAGAAAGTTCCTTTGCCGCTCCCTCACGGGCGGAAGCACCTACAGAGGAAGCGACATGTACGCGGGTGGCTCTCCCACTAATAATGAGTGGGATAGGTTTATCACCCGCGAGGAGGTCATCACGGGCCTCCCGGCTCCGCTCTCGTCCGACCTGGACAGCAACCTAAACAGCACCGACCACACAAGCGCCCATAACCAGTTTTGGAACTGGGCGGAGGTCTATACATTATGCCAAGAGACGTATGGGTCGATCGCGTCGAACCGGGCGACCCGGGGCTACGACTCGGCCCGCAGATGGCGCAACTTCGGGCCGTCGGGCTTAGGCACGATTTTAGGTTTCCGCCCCGTCCTTGAAGTCCTGAACACTGAACCTCTGGTCTCTGACACAGACCGCGACCTGGGCGACAAGAACGCCGACTTCGCCCTCACCTACTTCGTCAACGACGAGAACGCCGCCGACATCCTCTCCGTCACGGAGACCCTCGACGGTCAGACGACGAAGACCTTCACGGCCACCAGGAACCAGAACTACACGATCAACGTCCCCGTGACGACCCTCGCGCTCGGGGCGCATACCATAGGCGTCCAAGTGAGCGATGGGCAGGGCGGAACAGCGGCCCGGGCGTGGACATTCCGGCGAACCAACTCCACCCCGACGATCTCCGGGCAGGACACGAACCTCGGCAACAAGAACCTCGGATTCAGCTTCCCGTACACCGTGGGCGACGCCGACAATGACACCCTCACCGTCACCGAGGAGCTCAATACGGAGACGCTCCGCACCATTAACAACGCGCCGAAGGGCGAGCAGCTCACGATCACGATCACCTCCGAGAAGCTCTACACCCTGGGCCTCAACTCGGTCAACACGCTCAAGATCACCGTATCGGACGGCAAGGGCGGCGTAGCCTACCGGGTGCTCACCTTCAAGCGCACCAACTCCGCGCCGACGATCTCTGGTCAGGATGCCGACCTCGGCTTGCAGACTGGCAGCTTCTCGGAGAACTACATCGTCAACGACGTCGAGGGCGACAGCGTGGTCGTTACCGAGTACGTCGACGACAAGGAGCTCCGCAGCTATCAAGCAGACCTCGGCAAGGAGGAGTCGATCGCCCTCTCCCGGGAGGAATGGCTCATCCTTGCAAATGGCACCCACCAGCTCCGCATCGAGGCCGTCGACGGCAACCTCGCGACCTCCGTCCGGGTCTTCAACTTCCAGAAGAACGAGACGACGATCTTGTTCCAGTTCGCAGCTCCGGAGGAGACCGACGCCAGGGCTTCAAAGGTACTCATCTCGCCGACGTGGAAGATCGACGGCGCGGTCGCCAAGGTTGAGGCTTGCAACAACGCCTTCGACGCTTCTCCCACCTGGGAGGACATCACGGCGATGGTCGCCATCAACAGGGTCTATAACTTCACAAACACGGTCAAAACCGCCGAGAAATGGGGCGTCAATGTGCGCTTCACCATCGAGAAGAACGAGGGCTACACGGGCGAGGTCTCCGTTTCCGGCTTTGGGGGTGCCTACGAATGAGCAACAACGAAAGCGGGGTCAAGTACCTAACCCCCAAGAAGTCCGTCGAGGAGCTCTCCAAGGTACAAAGGAGAAGCTCCAACGCCCAAGCCGTCGCGGAGATCGTCTTCGTTAAAATGGCGCAGGACGCCGCGCTGGACGACGTCACCATCACCGAATACCCCGAATTGTTCGTCCCTTGGGACGAGAACTTCCGGGGAAAGGCGGGCGACATCGTGCAGGACGAGGGGCAGCTCTACCGCTCCATCCACGACGTCACCGACGCCGGGCAGAACCGCAAGCCCTCGGAGACGCCCTCCATGTGGACGCGCATCGGCAATCCACTCGAGGAGTTCACCGAGTGGATACAACCTATTGGGGCGCATGACGCCTATGAGCAGGGCGCGAAGACCTCCCATAGCGGGAAGAAGTGGGTTTCCGACGTCGACTCGAACGTGTGGGAGCCCGGCGTCTATGGCTGGACGGAGTACACCGAGCCGGAGACCCGGGAAGCCGCCCAGGAGCCCGCAGAAGGGCCCCAAGCAGACCCGGGAGAGTAATCCCCCGCAAAGGGCGAAAAGGCGAAGGGAGGAGCGGCTTTTGCCGCCCCTCCCGGAACCTCAAAAGGCTCGCCCTTTTGCATGGGTCGCCCCCTCTTTAGGGGCGGTCGATGCAAGCGAGCGAGCCTCGGAATTGCTTCTTAGAAACGGGCTTATTTTTCTCATTTATCGTGTCCCGGTTTCTCAAAAATCGTGTCGCGCTACAGAAAGGATGGTGGTTTTTCGTGATGAAGGAAAAAACGAAAAAGGAAAAATCTCCCAACCCGAAATACAACATGGGGCAAAACACGTGGTTTATGATAAAGCTCGCCTTGACTTCGGGAGAAAAGAAGGTTATTGTGCTCAGCCTGCTTTCAGTTCTTACAGCAGTTGCATTAAACCTTATCAATCTATATGTTTCACCGACAATACTATCCGTGGTGGAAAGACGAGCTTCGGTATCGGAGTTGATTTGGACGATCGTTGTATTTGTTCTTGCTTTGATGTTTGTGTCTGCAGTCTCGGCGTATGTGAATATGAATGCAATATTTGCCAGGATTAGTATTCGTGCTGTAGTGACAAATCTTTTGAACAGAAAAGCTGCGACCACATCCTATCCCAATGTGGATGATGACCAATTCATAAAACTTCTTGCAAAGTCTCGGGAGTGTCCAAATTCCAACGGCGCAGCACCAGAGGCGATATGGATTACGCTTTCGACGTTAACAACGAATATGATTGGTTTTTGTATCTATGTTAGCCTGTTAAGTTCGGTGCAACCGCTTTTGATTCTGATTATTCTTGCGACCACAGTAATCAGCTATCTTATCAGTAATTACGTGAATGGTTATGGCTATCGTCATCGTGAAGAAGTAGCGGAATATGAAAGACATATGTATTATATTTCGGCTTTTGCGAGAGACTTGGGTGCAGCAAAAGACATACGTATTTTTGGCTTACGTCCTTGGTTTGAAGACCTGTACGGAAAAGCAATGGATGCCTACACTGCTTTTCAAAGTAAGGCGCAGAGTGTTTATATTATGGCAAAAATAGTTGATCTTGTTCTGACTTTTCTTCGCAATGCAGTTGCGTATGCATTTCTAATTGGGCTTGTACTTCAGAATGGATTAGGTGTGGCAGAGTTCCTTTTGTATTTTACTGCGATTGGTGGGTTTACTGAATGGGTGTCTGGAATCATGAGTGGGTTTAATACACTGTACAAACAGTCCCTTGACATCACTACAATTCGTGAGTGCTTGGAATACGAGGAACCTTTTCATTTGGATTGTGGTGAACACTTGGAAGCAAAGGGGGACAGCAAGTATGAAATCCGGCTGGAACAGGTATCTTTCCGTTATCCCGGAGCCGATCAGGACACTTTGACAAACATCAATCTTACGTTACATCCCGGCGAAAAACTTGCCGTAGTCGGATTGAACGGTGCCGGAAAAACGACACTGATTAAACTAATCTGTGGTTTCCTCGATCCTACTGAAGGTCGTGTATTGCTGGATGGAAAAGATATTCGCGACTACAACCGTACTGACTATTACACGATGTTTTCGGCAGTTTTTCAGGAATTTTCATTACTGGCAGGAACGATTGCAGCCAATGTTGCACAGAACGATGTGGGGATTGATATGCAACGTGTGAAAGAGTGTGTAGAAAAGGCAGGACTTTGTACCAAGATTGAATCATTACCGGATGGTTATGATACCTATTTGAATCGCGCGGTATATGAGGAAGCAACAGCACTTTCTGGCGGAGAAACACAACGTCTTATGCTGGCGCGTGCACTATATAAGAATGCTCCTTTTATTGTTCTTGACGAGCCCACATCTGCGCTGGATCCCATTGCAGAATCGCAGATATACCAAAAATATCATGAGATGACAAGTGGTAAATCATCGATTTATATTTCGCACCGTCTTGCAAGTACACGCTTCTGCGACCGTATTATTATGATTGATAATGGCGGTATCGGTGAGGAAGGAACACACGAAGAACTTTTGAACAAGGGCGGCAAGTATGCAGAACTTTACGAGGTTCAAAGCAAGTATTATAGGGAAGGAGAGGGCGAAGATGAAGAAGAAAATGTCGTGGGGAAAGACGCTTAGATTGAATAATCGGGCTTTTAAACTGTTCTATCAGTACTATCCTCAGATGGTATTGTCCAGGATTATCAGCGTAATATGGAATGCCCTTACTCCTTATGTAGGGATTTTCCTCTTGGCACTTGTCATTGATGAACTTGTAGGAGGAAGAGATATAGAACGTCTAAAAATGCTCGTTGTGATTACCCTTGCTTCAGCTGCGTTTATTGCTTTGGGTGCGGCAATTTTAAATAAGTGGAAAGAAACGCATAATGCAGGACTTTGGTTAAAAGTTGAACACATCTTTATGGAAAAACTCTTTGATATGGATTACGTGAATCTGGATGAGAGTAGGACATCGGAACTTCTTTCCACTATACGGCAGAATCAGGGCGGTACAGGATGGGGACTACATCGTGTGATTGCAAACTATGAGTCTTTGTGTTCGGCGGTATTTACAGTATTTGGCGGTATTGCATTGACGGTTTCACTGTTTGTTAGTAAGGTACCCGAAAGTGCAGGAGTATATGCCATATTAAACAATCCCTTGTTTGTTGTGTTTATCATCGCTGTTATGCTCATGATTACATATGTTGCTCCGGATCTTTCCAATAAAGCGGAAAGCTATTGGGCGTTGAGTGTAAGATTCTTAAATCAGGCTAACCGTCTGTACAGTTTTTTCGGCTCTCTTGGTTATCAGAGAGCGATTGCAACTGATATGAGAATGTATCGTCAGGATATTATGTGTGAGAAATGTAACCGGGAAAACAGGGAAAATACCTTTGGTTCCAAAAGTCTCATGGCAAAGTACGGAAGAGGTCCTATGGGGCTCTATAAGGCTGCGTCGGCTGCGGTTTCGGGAATTTTTACAGGAGTTGTTTATGCCTTTGTCTGTTTGAAAGCGTGGGCCGGTGCGTTTGGCTTCGGTGCGGTGACACAGTATGTTGCTGCTATTACAAAAACATCATCGGGTGTATCTCAATTGGTTTCAGCTTTGGGGAGTATGCGTAATAATGCTTCTTTTCTCATTCCGGTTTTTGAGTTCCTTGATATTTCAAACAATATGTATCAAGGCAGTCTTACTGTAGAAAAGCGCCGTGATAGAAAATATCAAGTTGAGTTCCACAACGTATCTTTCAAATATCCGGGTAGCGAAAACTATGCACTTCACAATGTGAACATGAAATTTGAAATTGGCAAACGCCTTGCAGTTGTCGGTATGAACGGAAGCGGCAAAACCACTTTTATCAAATTGCTTTGCAGACTTTACGATCCTACTGAGGGTGAAATTCTTCTGAATGGCATTGATATTCGCAAGTACAATTATCGGGAATACATGGATATCTTCTCTGTTGTTTTTCAAGATTTCAAACTTCTCGGTTTGAAGCTCGGTGAGAACGTGGCTGGAAGGGTTGATTACGATAAGAAGCTTGTTATTGACTGCCTTAATAAAGCGGGTTTCTCCGACAGACTTGCCGAAATGAAGAACGGCACGGAAACATATCTCTACAAGGATTACAATAAAGACGGTGTTGACGTTTCGGGAGGTGAAGCACAAAAGATCGCTATTGCCCGTGCGCTTTATAAAGATGCTCCGTTCATTATCCTCGACGAGCCTACGGCAGCTCTCGATCCGATTGCAGAAGCGGAGATTTACGGAAAGTTTGACGAGATCGCAGGCGACAAGACCGCAATCTACATCTCCCACCGTCTGTCCTCCTGTAAGTTCTGCGACGAGATTGCTGTGTTCCATGAGGGCGCTGTTATTCAGCAAGGCTCTCACGCAACTCTCGTTGCCGATACAAACGGTAAATACTACGAGCTGTGGAACGCCCAAGCGCATTATTATACGGAGTAAAATCTGCGGTGTGCGTTCTGTTGTCGCATGAAGAAAACGCATTTTCAATGAGTGCGGCAAAAAGAAAATCGCTGTAATTTTCATCCTCGCAAGGATGGAGATTACGGCGGTTTTGTATTTTCTGAGGAATTGTAGCAAACTGCATTTTTACAGTTTGGGTACCATTTTCGAGAAAAATATGTGGGGTGTCCAGAGGGGCGCAGCTCCTCGGCTCTGGGTTTCCAATAGGGGCGAGAAGCATCCCTGTTGGCACACGATTTTGCTTGCAAAGTCTAGTGTGTTATACCTTTTGCGACCGCTGACGCTGGAAGGGGGCTGTCCCACGCTCGACAGACACTTTTCGGCGGCAGCAGAACAGGCGGATTTTGTGGGCTGTAAGGAACACAAAACAAAAGATTTAGCATGAGCAAAATCCGGCTGTTCGGGTGTAGTTGGCATAGGAAATCTTGCAGTGAAGCGGAAAGATTTTCTGTGCCAACGGGGCGCAAGAGGTATATAAAAACCCGCCGCAGCGACCGTCTCTCCCGTTAATGAAACCACCACGGCAGCTCCAACCATACGTTATCCAACGCCAGCTTTTCCGTGGATTTTGCTCTGCTCTCCGACAAGAAGAAATGCTCTGCTGTCTCCGTCAAAGGATGCTCCTTATCGTCTTCAAACCCAAAACGGTACAACAGATATTCACGCTCTCGGTTGCTGATTGCATCAAGGGCTGCGTGAAGTTCTTCGTGCGTTTCCTTGGCAATATAAATCTGTGCGGGATTGGTCATATTGGAATCGGGGACAAAGGCATGACGATCCCGATTTTCAAATTTCGTCACCTCGTCCAGACTGACGATCTCGCCCATGTGCTTTGCTTCAAAAGATGTACTCTGGCTTCGGATGTAGTCGATCATCGAATTACGAATTGCCGGAGCTGCGTATGTCAGAAATTTGTTGCCACCATCGGGATTGATTTTCTCCACGCATCCTATCAGTCCCAGACAGCCTTCCTGCACAAGATCGTCAAAGGTAACGCCGAGTGTCCGATTGATTTCTATCTGTGCGCTCCATATCTCATGCGCCGTCATTTTGATAAACCGCAGATTGTTTTCTACAAGACTGTTCAGCGCATCCATGTCCCCAGTCTGCGACAGCGCACACAGTTTCTCGTTATCAACTGCCGTCATGTTCATCTTCTGCTGGCTTGACGGTGAGCAGTCCGATCAATGCCTGATTGAATTGTTTTAACGCTTCGGGGTCAACACCATCCATACCGCTTACGCTGCCCGTGATCGCTCCGGCTATCATTTCGGGCGTTACATTTGGCTTTGTTACATCCTGTCCCTTTGTCAGCTCTGCGTACATCTGCTGTGCCGCTTCTTTGCTCATAGTCTGTGCGTCTGACACATTGGAGCCGATCTCTTTCTTGATTTCTTTCAGCACGTTCAGAAATGTGTTCTGAATGGCGGTCAGATCAGCTTGATACATCGGCATCCTTGAAACACTGATCGTCTTTGCGGCTTCTGTAATGGCTTCTCTATCTTCGGGATGCTGCTTCGCTTCACCCATCAGCAGCGCACTCAATGTGGCATACATCTGATTCTGTGCGGCATATCCGGCGGCAAGGGTATCATCAAAATAGTGTGCGATCATATTGGTCATTGCTGCGAAGTTTTTGTTTTCCAGTAAGCGATTGACAACCTCTGCATTGACCTTGCCCGTGTAGAGAGTTTTCGCCGCCTGTACCGACAAGCCGAGTTCGCCAATATCATAATTCATGCGGTCTGGAATGTCGGTAACACCGAGCAGGAAGTCGGTGGATACCTCAAATTCCTTTGCGATCTTTTTGATATTTTCGTCACTGAGTTTACCCGTTGCATTGCTGATAAAACGACTAAGTGTGCTAACGTCAATTTCTATTTTTGCGGCAAGCTCGCTCTGTGTGATTTTGCGTTCTTTCATCAAATCCTGCAAACGCTCTCTGATGTTGCCGGATAAATATTTGCGCTCCATGCTCTGCGCCCCCCTTTCCTGTTGGCATCAATCTTTTGTTTTTGACTTGATATATTTTCCGCTTTTGACTCTTGCATCGGCGGGCTTCTCTGCATCTTCGGGGATAATCCAACGTCCACCTGCCCTCTGTGCGCCGGGGATGCGGTTTTCATTGCAGAGGATACCGACACGGCGGTGGGAAATTCCCCATTTTTCGGCAACCTCAAAGGTAGAAAGATATTTCATCGGTATTCTCCTCCATTCCTGTACTTCTTTATATTATATACCATAAGTGGAATAAAATCAATATCATAACTGTGAACAATCGCCGTCCTGTGTTTTGCATTTTTGCAAAATTGCAGGGCGGCTTTTTGGTTTTCTTGCATTTGTGCGTGATTTTTCGGTCTATAGACATTTTCTCCGTATATTCAAGCAGACGAACAAAAATCGTCGAGAAAAATTCAGGAGGAATGCGATGAACATTTATGAAACCATCAAGGCGGCAATCAGCGTAAAACAAGCCGCCGAACACTATGGGCTGAAAGTGAGCCGCAACGGTATGGCTTGCTGCCCGTTTCACAACGACAGGCATCCGAGCTTGAAGCTGAACGAGGATTACTTTTTCTGCTTCGGTTGCGGAGCCAAGGGGGATGTGATCGACTTTACGGCACATCTCTTTGATCTGAACAGCTACGAAGCGGCGCAAAGATTGGCTACGGACTTCGGTATCAGTACCGAGCCGGGACAGCCTGTGGCAGTTCCCAACAAACCAAAACATCCTTATATCCGTCAGTTCCGGGAGGACGAAATGCTGTGCTTCCGAGTGCTGACGGATTATTTGCATCTGTTGGAAGATTGGAAAGTGCGGTATGCTCCCAAAACACCAGATGATGCTCCGGATGACCGCTTTGTGGAAGCCTGCCAGATGATTGATTATATCGAATATCTGGCAGATATTTTGACCGTGGGCAGTTTGGAAGAACGTGTTGCTGTGGTGGACGAGCTGATGAAAGGCGGCAAGATCACGTTCCTACAGGACTACATCGCAAGAAAGAAAAAGGAGGATGTGCGCCATGAGCGAAGAAAAGATGCAGACCTCGCCCTTTGAGTATCCGGCGTGGTTTGACGGAAAGAAAATCAATGAAACTGTGTTCTGTGAAGAATTTCTCCGGGACTATCCGATGGTCACGGTGAATGATGCGTTTTTCACGGTCAATGGCAGAGTACACGATGAAAACCGCTTGAAAAAGGTGATCTATGACCGCATCAAGTATTATGTGACCAGCGGCGTTGCGAAGAAAGTTACCAATCTGCTGGATGTGATGCGTATGGAGTGCTGCACCGCAAAGTTATCTCTGTACCAAGACCGCATCCATGTAGCAAACGGCACTTACTATCTGAACGGCACATTCAGCCCGGAAAAGGATTTCTGCCGAAACCGTCTGCCCGTAGCCTATAATCCCGATGCTCTGCAGCCTGTGACATGGCTGCATTTTTTGTCCCAGCTTTTAGAACCGGAGGACATTCTGACCTTGCAGGAGTTCATGGGATATTGCTTTATCCCCTCTACCAAGGGACAGAAGATGCTTCTGCTGATCGGCAAGGGCGGCGAGGGTAAAAGCCGCATTGGTATCGTCCTTCGTGCGCTGCTGGGCAGCAACATGAACACGGGCAGTATCGCAAAAGTGGAGACAAGCCCTTTCGCTCGTGCCAATCTGGAACATGAGCTTGTCATGCTGGATGATGATATGAAGCTGGAAGCTCTGCCCCAGACCAACAACATCAAGGCGATTATCACAGCGGAGCTGCCGATGGATTTGGAGAAAAAGGGACAGCAGAGCTATCAAGGGGATCTGTATGTTCGATTCATTGGCTTAGGCAACGGTGTCCTGCAATCCCTCTATGACCGCAGTGTAGGTTTCTTCCGCAGACAGATCATTCTCTCCACAAAAGAGAAAGACCCCAACAGAAAAGACGACCCCTATATCGCAGAGAAGATGTGCGCCGAAGCGGAGGGCATCTTTCTGTGGGCGTTGGAGGGGCTGCACCGACTGATTGCCAACGATTACAAGTTCACGGTCAGCCGGTTGGCACAGGACAATATGGATGCTGCCGTATCGGACGGAAACAACATCATCGAGTTTTTAAGCTCCGAGGGATATATCCGTTTCAAGGCAGATTATGAAGTCAGTTCCAAAGACCTGTACGCAGTTTACAAGCAGTGGTGCGAGGACAACGCTCTGACAGCCCTTTCGCAAAAGAGCTTCTGCTCTTTCCTCAAACAGAACGAGCGACGGTATAACATCGAGTACACCAATAAGGTCAGTATCGGTGGCGGGAGGTATGCCAGAGGATTTGTTGGCATCGAGCTTCTGCAAAGACCGTTTCTGTAAAAATGGTATTGACCCGAAAATACGTGTACCATCCGTACCAAGTGTACCGCAGTACAGAAAGTACACTTGGTACACGTACTTTTCAGTCCGTTTCGCTATTATCTTTTAATGCTGTTGGCGGATGCCCTGTTTTCGGGCATTGAAAACCAATGGTAATGAAAACAGGAAAGATTTTGACCCCAGAATGAAACCATTTCACGAAATCGTGCTTCTCTGAACAATGCGCCCCGTTCACGGAACAATGGGTGTTTTCACTGTTCCAGACCAAACCACACGGAACAGTAAAGTGGGATATGGTCATATATGGACAGGACATCACAAGCGAAATTCTGAACGGATTTCAGAGATTGCAGATTTTTCACTATTCGGTGAAGTGGGTATGCCGTAGGGCGTACCGTTTTCGCCGTATCACAAACAAAATTTATGGAGGATTTTATCAATATGAATGTACGCAACGAAATAAAGGCACAGATCATCCGTACCGGCATGACCATGCAGGAGGTCGTTGACCTGCTCTCGGACGAGTACGGATGGAGCGAAAGTGTTTCTAACCTGTCCGCAAAATTGCAGAGAGAAAGCATCCGATACAAGGAAGTCGTGGAGCTTGCCGATGTGCTGGGCTACGACATCGTATGGCAGAAAAGGAGGGACAAATAATGGCAAATGCACAGTACGCTATTTTAAGATTTGCGAAGTACAAGGGACCGGAGATCAGCGGAATTGAAGCGCATAACGAGCGCACCAAGGAGAAATATGCCAGTAATCCCGACATTGACCCTACCCGTACACACCTCAATTTCCACCTTATCAAGCCGGAACGCAAGTACAGGGCAGAATCCGAGCGTCAGATTGCAGAAGCCGGATGCCGTACACGCTCTGACAGCGTTCGTGTGGTGGAAGCTCTGATTACTGCCACACCGGAGTTCTTCAAGGGCAAGAAGCGTTCCGAGCTAAAAGAGTTCTTTGGTGAAGCGTTGGAGTTCATCAAGCAGAATCAAGCTCCCGAAACCATCATCTCCGCCGTGGTGCATCTGGACGAGAAAAATCCCCATATGCACCTTTGTTTTGTCCCTCTGACCGAGGATAAGCGTTTATGCGCCAAGGAGATTTTGGGCAACAAGAAAAAACTGACACAGTGGCAGGACAAGTATTGGGAACACATGGTCAAGAAATATCCCGATCTGGAACGTGGCGAGAGTGCCAGCGAGACCGGGCGTGACCATATTCCCACAAGGGTGTTCAAGCAGATGGCAAGGCTCAACAAGCAGCATGACAAGCTTGCAGAACTGCTCTCCGATATGAAATTTACGAACTACAAGGAACGCTCCGCACAGATTGCAGCATTTCTTGAAAAGTATATCCCCGACGTTGCCGCTATGGAAACGCAGATGAAGAAATACGAAAAGTTCTTCAAAACGGCACATGGTAAGCAGAAAGCATTGGAAAAGAAAAATTCCGATCTGTCCGCTGCTCTGGAAGAAAGCGAAAAAGAAAGCACCGTCAAGAAGTTGCAGGAAATGCGGCTGCATAGCGATTATGAGCGCATCAAGGGCATTCTTGACCGCATCCCGCCGGAAATCATTCGAGCATATACGCATCGTGACAGCAAAACGCAGGAGGTACGCCATTATAGATAATCGAAAAAAGGATGAATGGAGCGGCTTTGCCGATTTACTTGCCAACTTAATAGAGAAATATGCGGCGGTTCTGGATATTGATAATCTTCCGGAGCCGTCGATTTGTTTGGACAGTAATAAAAAAGAAAATGTAAACAATTCCAAACTTTTTGCGGAATCTATTGAAAAAGCGGGCATTGCATGATATAATATACGTGTGATGAGTGTCCAAACCTACTCTGAGAGTGATTTCGGAGTAGGGGTTACATAATGGTGCTGCATACGGCGGCACGAATGAGGATAACGATATGAAAAAAGACAAGATAAAAGTATATATTTACACGAGAGTATCCACCACGATACAGGTGGATGGATACTCTCTGGATGCTCAGAAAGCCAGAATGAAAGCATTTGCCGAGTACAATGACTATGAAATTGTCGGTGAGTATGAGGATGCCGGAAAATCCGGTAAGTCCATCGAGGGCAGATTAGAGTTCAACCGCATGATGGAGGACATCAAATCTGGCAAGGACGGTGTGTCCTATGTGCTGGTGTTCAAACTCTCCCGTTTCGGCAGAAATGCGGCGGATGTGTTGTCCACCTTGCAGGTGATGCAGGATTTCGGTGTCAATCTGATCTGCGTGGAGGATGGTATTGATTCCTCCAAAGACGCAGGAAAGCTGATGATCTCCGTTCTCTCAGCGGTTGCCGAGATCGAGCGTGAGAACATCCGTGTTCAGACGATGGAGGGCAGAATCCAGAAAGCCCGTGAAGGTAAATGGAACGGCGGTTTTGCTCCCTACGGATATACGCTTGAAAAAGGCAAGCTGTTCGTCAACGAGGAAGAAGCCGAAGCAATCCGTATTATCTTTGACAAGTATGTGCATACCGACATGGGCGCAAACGGTCTTGCCAAATACCTTGCCAATCACGGCATCGGTAAAATCCAGCGTCAGAACGGCAAGAATCCTCTGTTTGATGCGGCTCTTATACGCAGGATACTGAAAAATCCTGTTTACTGCGGTAAGATCGCCTATGGCAGACGCAGAACAGAAAAAGTGCATGGCACAAGAAATGATTATCGTCTTGTGGAGCAGGACAATTATCTGCTGGTCGATGGTATGCATGAGGCTCTTGTGTCCGAAGAACTCTGGCATGACGCACAGGTAAAGCTGCTTGCCCAGGCAAAGAAGTACGAGAAGGTCAACCATAGCAAGGATAACAAGGTGCATCTGCTGACAGGCTTGCTCAAATGCCCGATCTGCGGAGCCGGTATGTACGGCAACAAGAGCGTCAAGCACAAGGCAGACGGCACGAAGTACAAGGATTTCTACTACTATGGCTGCAAGCACCGCACAATGACCCGTGGGCATAAATGCGATTATAAGAAGCAAATCCACGAAGAACTCTTGGAAACGGCTGTGGCAGAGGTTATTACCAAATTGGTCAGCAATCCGAAGTTTGCCGCCTTGATGCAGCAGAAAATCAGCATGAAAGTGGATACCTCCGCTATAGAGCAGGAGATCGCCAACTACGAAAAACAGCTTCGTCAGAGCTATTCCATCAAGTCCAGACTGATTGAGGAAATTGACACCCTTGACCCCGATGATAAGCACTACATCAAACGCAAGGCAGACCTTGATGATCGCCTTTACAAGATGTATGATAAGATCGAGGATACGGAGTCTCTGCTGATTGAAGCCAGAGCAAAGAAAACGGCAATCGAAGCGGAAAAACTGACTGCCGATAATATCTACAAAGTATTGATTTACTTTGACAAGCTGTACGCCGTGATGGATGAACAGGAACGCCGACAGCTTATGGAGTCGCTGATCTCCGAAATCCATATCTTTGAGGAACGCAAGCCGAACGGACAATGGTTAAAGTCCATCAAATTCAAGCTGCCGATCATAGAGGAAGATATGGAAATAAGTTTGGACAACGATACACAAGTCGAGACGGTAGTACTGCTTTCCCACAAAAAAACGAGGAGGAATCTCAATGAAAAAAACATTGTTAAACAGAATACCATATGAATTTCCCCAGGATATCCAGCATTTTGTCTCGGAGTCTGGGATTTACGACAGTTCCTGCTCCCCCGATGCAAAAGTTTATTTCATAGACAAGGAAAATGGCTACTATTTAAAATGCTCAGGCAGAGGAACGCTTGGTAAAGAAGCCAAGATGACGGACTATTTTCACTCTAAAGGGTTTGGCGCGGAGGTGGTGCATTATATTTCCAATGACAACGACTGGCTTTTAACCACTGCTGTTAGAGGAGAAGACTGTACACACGAAAAGTATCTTATTGATCCGAAACGATTATGTGACACCATTGCATGCGAATTAAGAAAACTGCACGAAATAGATTATACTGACTGTCCAATTCCGGATAGAACAGCGGAATATCTTGCCGGAGTTGAGAAAAGTTACTGCACGGAAAATTATGATAAATCCCACTTTCCTGACAGCTTCGGCTATCGTTCGGTCAAGGAGGCTTACAACGTTCTGACTGCGGGGAAAGACGCCCTGCGAAGCAAGGTTTTGCTTCATGGTGACTATTGTCTGCCTAATATTATTCTTAATAACTGGAAACTTTCCGGGTTTATTGATGTTGGCAACGGCGGTGTTGGTGACAGGCATATCGATATCTTTTGGGGAATCTGGACGCTTGCGTTCAATCTGAATACGAGTAAGTACCGGAGGCGCTTTCTTGATGCATACGGAAGAGATAAGGCAGATGAGTCCATACTTAAAATCGTTGCCGCAGCTGAAGTCTTTGGTTGATATGCGGAAACAGTAAAAAGATGTCCCAAGCGCTGAATTTGATTAGCCAAATTCAGTCGTGGAGCAATTAAGCAGTCTGTCTTTTATGGGAAAGAGGCAACACTGTTGAAACAGTTGCCTTTCTTGAACACAAATGAGAGAGAAAACCAAACAATTGTATAAATGGAGGAATTTAATTGTGAAACTGCTTGAAACACAGCGCCTGTTATTGAGGCCCTGGAAAGAAAGCGACGCCGAAGCGTTATTTGCATATGCGCATACGCCGAACGTCGGCCCTGCGGCAGGTTGGAAACCGCATGGTTCCATCGAGGAAACGCGCGCCATTCTGAAAAGCTTTATGGAAGAGGACGAAACATGGGCTGTCGTTCTGCGCTCGAACAGCCAGTTGCTCGGTTCTTTTGGCTTGCACCGCGATGCTATGCGCGGCAGCGAAATCAAAGCGCGCGCGCTTGGCTACGTGCTTGCGGAAGAAGCTTGGGGACATGGCTATGCAACGGAGGCTGCACAGCGTGTTCTGTCGTTTGCGTTTGAGGAATTTGGGCTTGAACTTGTAAGCGTATGCCATTTCCCATTTAATGCACGTTCACGCCGTGTGATTGAAAAGTGCGGATTTCGCTATGAGGGCACGATCCGACATGCATACCGCCGCTATGACAATACGGTCTTGGATTCCTGCTGCTACTCTATCATGCGGGAAGAATACCTTGCATTGAAGGAAAACGCACGATGAAGGCGAACGTTCAGAACGTAGCGCTGCGCGGCGCACAGCGCATCATTGCCATCAGCGACGTGCACGGAAACGGACATCTTTTACAGCGTTTGCTTGAACAGATCGGGTTTTCCGCCAAGGATGCGCTTGTGCTGCTCGGAGACCATATCGAAAAGGGGTGCGGCAGCCTTTATACGCTGCGTTTTATAAAAAGTCTTTGTGAAGCCGGAAATGCATACGCTTTGCAGGGGAACTGTGACACATTATGGGAGGATTTGAAAAGCGGCCTGTATGGCGTGGATCTCGTTCGCTATATGGATTGGCGCAAGCAGTCCCTCCTGTGTGATATGTGCGCAGAGCTTGGATTGGATGTGCATGCATGCCCGCCTGAGGAAATCCGCTTTCGGCTGGAGAAGGCGTATGGCGATCTATTTGCATGGCTTGCCGGATTGCCGCACATTATTGAAAGTGAAGATCTTATCTTTGTTCATGCAGGGCTGGATGCGGGCGACCTGCACGCTCAGAATGCCGAACGCTGCCTTCGCCGTGACGACTTTCTGCATGAAGCCCCCGTATTTGAAAAATTCGTGATAGCAGGGCATATGCCGACATCGAACTACAGCGATTTAACGGGAGACATCCTCACCTGCAATCCGGTTTTTGATTTTCATCGAAAGATCATATGCATTGATGGAGGAAACGGCGTTAAGCGGTCCGGGCAGCTTAATGCGCTGATTCGTGAAAACGGCATGTTTTCTACTGCATGGGCAGACGAGCTTCCGCAGGCGGTCGTGCTGCATGCACAGGAGGCATCTCCCGAACCGGCCTCAATCGCATGGCAGCACAAAGAAATTGAACTTCTGGCAGCAGGCAATTCGGAAAGCCTTTGCCGCTGCCAGTATACTGGGCGCACGCTTCTGATTCCAAATGAAAAGCTCTTTTTATGCAATGGAAGGCAATGCTCTTATGATCATACGGATTACTGGTTGCCGCTTTCAGCGGGAGATATCGTTTCTATCGTTGAAGAAGGGCAGAAAAAATGCTTTGTCAAGCATAACGGTGTGCTTGGTTGGTGCTCCAAAGAGAGTTTACACTTCGTTTGAAATATTGTGGCCACTGATGTGGTATAATGCAGCTGTCGGGTTTTGATCCGGCAGCATGTTCAATTTTGGGAGGATGATATGATGAAAAAAACGATTGCAGCCGTGCTTACGCTCCTGCTTTGCTTCATGATCCTGCCGTCCGCAGCGTTTGCGGACGAGGAAGGAGACGCAGTTTTGACGCCGGCAGACAGCGGCGAAGTCCGCGTCACCATAGGAGCAAATTTGGATGAAGCGCAGGTTGCGCAGATTTACAAAGATTTTGGGATTGAACGCGGCTCTGTTACGGAAATCACTGTGACAAACGCAGATGAACGGGCCTATCTTGAAGGAATCGCCCCGGAACGCAAGATCGGAAGCGTAGCGCTTTCCTGCATCTACATTAAAACGCTTGAGGAAGGCGAAGGCTTGAAGATCAGCACCAATCACATTAACTGGTGCACGAGCGAAATGTATATGAATGCGCTCATTACTGCCGGAATTACCGATGCCGAGGTTAAGGTCAGCGCACCGTTTGACGTTTCCGGTACGGCGGCGCTCACCGGCATTTATAAGGCGTACGAGGACATCACCGGCACGACGCTTTCTGAGATTGCAAAGACCATTGGCGTGGAAGAACTGGTTACAACGGGTGAACTTGCCGAATACATCGGAAGCAATGAAGCGACGCAGATCGTCAATGAGCTAAAAAAGATTCTGGATCAAACGCAGAATATGACGGACGATGAGGTGCGCGCTGAAATTAAGGGCATTGCGGAGGCATACAACGTTTCGATTACAGACGCGCAGGTGGATCAGCTGCTTAAGCTCTGCCGCAGTTTGGAAAAGCTCGATGTAGCGCAGTTGCAGGAGAAGCTGGTTTCACTCACAAAGACGCTCGAAGGTGCGAAGCAGGTTGAATCCAAATTGAGTGAATTTGCAGCTGGTGTGAAGAACTTTTTTGGCAAGGTTGCGGACTTTTTCTCGCGCCTCTTCGGCAAAGGAAACTGAATTCTAACCGTTTGAAAGCGAAGAATGGGAGCGGTGCTTGCGCACAGCTCCTTTTTCTGTTATCTTATTTGCATGAAAAAAATTTTGATTACGGCTTTTGAACCATTTGGCGGAGAAAGGATAAACCCCGCGCAGGCTGTGTTGGAGCGGCTGCCGGAGGCAATATCCGGCGCAGCGCTGTACAGATCAGTGCTTCCTGTGAGCTACCGAAAGAGTGCTGTGCTATTGTTGGAGCAGATCGAAAGGGTAAGGCCGGATGCTGTAGTAATGCTCGGCCAGGCTGGTGGCCGGGCAAAAATTACTCCGGAGCGAATTGCTGTAAATCTGGATCATTGCGAGGCACGCGATAATGACGGTGAGCAGCGCATCGATTCTGTAATCGATCCGGAAGGGCCGGCTGCGTATTTTTCAACCCTGCCGGTTCATGCAATGCTGCAGGAAATGCGCAAGTGCGAAGTGGGGTGCGCAATGTCCGCTTCCGCAGGCGCATTCATCTGTAACCATGTTTCATACGAAGCACTGCATTACATCAGCCGCATGGGGTATGGCATTCCTGCAGGGTTCATCCATCTGCCATATCTTCCAGAACAAGCAGAAGGCAAGCCCGGTGCTGCGTCTATGCCGCTTTCCGCAATGGTGCATGCCGTACAAGCTGCGCTTGCAGCGATAGCGGATTCATTTTAGAGAAAAGGATGGGGAAGCGGTGAAACTTCGTACTGTCACAAAACAGCAGGCAGCTCGCTTTCTGCTGTTGCGCCATGGCCTTATCGACCATTACCGTTATTGCGGGAAGAACGGAGTGCTTGCGTTTATACGCAGCGTCGGATGTATACAATATGACCCAATCGATGTGTGCGGACGGAATGCGGAATTGGTGCTTCAAGCACGTGTAAAAGGCTTCCGCAAGGAGATGCTGCAGAAGCTTCTGTACGAGGATCGCAGTCTGATAGACTATTGGGATAAATGCATGGCCATTTTTCCTGTTGAGGATTGGCCGTACTTTGCGCGAACGCGCATGCAAAACACTTACAATGCGGAAGCAGTCCGCCCCGCGCTTGCGCTTGCAAGGGAAACGGTGGCTTCGCAGGGCCCTTGTTGCTCGGATGATATTCCGGATGGCCGGGAAAAGGTACGCTGGCCTTGGGGCTATGCGCCAATTGGCCGTGCCGCGCTGGAAACGCTGTATTTTCAGGGAGAGCTCGTCATACACAACAAACAGGGTACGCGGAAATACTATGACTTTGCTGCGCGCCACCTGCCACCGGAGCTTCTTAGCGCGCCTGACCCAAACCAAACGCAGGCCGAGTATTACCGTTGGGCGGTGGCCCGGCGAATCGGCAGCGTAGGATTGCTGTGGAATCGACCTTCGGATGCCTGGCTGGAAATCCGTGGATTAGATATGAAGGCCAGAACTGCAGCAATTGAGGATTTATGCGCATTGGGCACGATTGTTGCAATTTGGGTGGAAGATATTCGGCAGCCACTTTATTTTCACAAACAGGATCTGCCGCTCCTTGAAACGGCATGCGGAACGGAGAAATTAGCGCCGCGCTGTGAGTTTATCGCGCCGCTGGACAATCTTCTTTGGGATCGCAAGCTGATTGAAGCGGTTTTCGGTTTTTCCTATCGTTGGGAAATCTATACGCCGCCCGCGAAGCGTCAGTACGGCTACTATACGCTTCCGGTCCTGTATGGTGAGGGGTTTGCTGGACGGATTGAACTGGTATGTGATCGGAAAGAAAACAGGCTTATCCTAAAAAACCTATGGTTGGAGCCTGGCAAGCGCCTGCCCCGCAGCGCTTTGCAGAGAGCGCTCACGCGCTTTGCACGCTTTCATCAGTGCAGCGCTCCGGAGATCGAAAGCTAGGATAACCGTTTTGTTTCCGCAGCGACACATGCCCGACAAAAAGTCGTGGTATACCTGATGTAGTTTTTAGAAAGGTGCAGAACTGATGTTTGGATATATCGTGCCGCTGAAACAGGAACTCCGCATGCGAGAGCTGGCACAATACAACGCATACTATTGCGGGCTTTGTGCCTCCATCGGTGCAAGATTCGGTCAGGCGGCACGGCTAACGCTTAATTATGACAGCACTTTTCTTGCAATGCTGCTCACCGGGCTTTCAGGTGGATCGGCGCAGCCCTGTATCCCGCGTTCCTGTGGGTATAAGCCGTTTCAAAAAAAGCGGCTCTTTGCACCCGGTTCCGATGCGTTGCGTTTTTCCGCAGATTTTAATGTTGCGCTTGCGTGGTATAAGCTGCGCGATGATTGGCAAGATGAAAAGAAAGTATCTGCACTTGCAGGAAAAGGCTTATTAAGGCGGGCGGCAAAACAGGTTTCAGCCGAACGGCCGAACATGGTGAGCGCGATTGAAGTCGGCATCCGGGAACTCTCTGTGCTGGAGCGGGAAAGGTGTAATATACTTGATGCGCCGGCAGATTGCTTCGCACTGTTGATGCGTGCCGCTGGAAAGGAAGCGCCGCTTGCGGACGTGCGCATGAAGCCTGCTTTTGAGGCACTGCTGTATAATATCGGGAAGTGGGTGTATCTGGCCGATGCATGGGAGGATCGGGAGCGCGATGCGCGCACAGGCGCCTATAACGTTTTTAACGTTACGGGGGCAGACGCGGAACGCGCGGGATTTCTGATGCACTATTCGATTCATGAGGCAATCAAAGCATATGAGCTATTGGATATTGCCGTGAATCGGGAGATATTGGATAATATTCTGTATGATGGCTGTGCTGCACGAACGCAGAAGCTGTTGGGAGGAAAGCATGAACAATCCGTATAAAGTCCTTGGCGTAAGTGAGGGCGCATCGCAGGAAGAGATTCGCGCAGCGTATCTGAAGCTTGTGAAAAAATACCACCCTGATAAATACACGGATACGGACTTAAAAGAGCTCGCCAACGAAAAACTCGTTGAAATTAATGAAGCGTATGAAGCACTGACCAAGAAGAACGGCTCTACGCAAGCCTCCGGATCCGGCGCCGGGGCCTATTCAAACTATGGTTACAGTGGGCAAGGTTCCACATATTCAGGCCCCAATGCAGCTGACTTTGCGCGGGCGCGCGCGTTCATTAACCAGAACAACCTTCAGGCAGCCAAGCAGGTGCTGGATACGATTTCTGTGCGGAACGCCGAATGGTATTATCTTTACGGAATAATTTATCTTCGGCAAGGCTGGTATGATAAGGCAAACGATTATATCAGCCGCGCTTATCATCAGGAACCCGGGAATGCCGAATATGCAAACGCATATAAAACCTTGCGCACTACGGGGAATCCCTATACCCGACAGGCGTCGAGCTATGATTCTTCCTGCTCCGGATGCGACGTTTGTTCAGGTTTGCTCTGTGCAGACTGTTGCTGCGAATGCATGGGCGGCGACCTGATCCGCTGCTGCTGATGTTGAGGTGTGCCAATGCTGAAGCTTTCTCCTGCAAAACAAATTACGCTCAGTGCCATGTGCATTGCGCTTACAGTGCTTTCGTTATATGCTGCGGCCGTGCTGCCAACGATGCGGATCGCCTGCTATTTTCTATCCTCGGTTTTTGTGTACATCCTGTGCGCAGAACAAGCTTATTTAAGTGCGTTTCTAGTCTATGCAGCATCTGTGGCTCTTGGACTGTTGCTGTTGCCATCCAAGGCTGCGCTTATTCCATATGCGCTCCTTCTTGGGCATTATGGAATCTTTAAAACGTTTTTGGATGAGCATATTGGTGACCGCTTGGTTGGATCGGTTCTGAAGCTGCTTTACTGTGACTTGTTTTTTGCGCTCGCGGTTCTTCTCGCCATGTTTACGCTTAGTTTCGACCTTTCATCGGTAGCGCTGCCCATCCCGCTTTGGGCGGTTGTGCCGCTTCTGCAAGTTGCATTCTTTGTATATGACCTTCTTTATTTTACCTGCCAAAAAATTTATTTGACGCGCATCCGAAACGCTGTGATTCCGCGCCGCTGAACTTTATAAGACCGTACTATTGCGCCCCATATCGGGCAATACTGATATGGGGAGGCGATTCCATGCGTTCTGATCAACCAAGAAAAAAGAAGAATTCCCTGTTTTTTACCGTTTTGAAAGCGGTTTTGCTGGCGTTCGCTCTTGCGGCAACCTGTTTCGTGCTGTTTTTTGCCGTAAGCTTGCTGAAGCTGGATGCCTGGAAAGAATTTGACCCGGAAAACATTTTGGGCGCGCCCGAAACGCTGATTCTATACGATAAAGACGACAATGAGGCCCTCAGGCTTCATGCGGCGGAAGACCGGGTTTCCGTTTCCATTTCAGAGGTTCCAAAGCATGTGCGTATGGCGTTTATTTCTGCGGAAGACGCACGGTTTTATGAACATCCCGGGGTGGATTTAATCCGTATTGCAGGGGCTGCATGGCAGGACATTAAGGCAGGCAGTTATGTGCAAGGCGCGTCTACAATTACGCAGCAGCTTATCAAGCTTAGCCATTTAAGCGCGGATAAAACGATCAGCCGCAAATTGGAAGAAGCCGTGCTGGCTTACCAGATGGAAAAGAAATACAGCAAAGATGAAATCCTTGAAATGTATTTGAACTATGTATACTTTGGGCGTGGGTATTATGGAGTGGAATCGGCAGCGCTGGGATACTTTGGCACGCATGCGTCCGAATTGGGCATCGCTCAGGCAGCAACGCTTGCGGGCATACTGAAATCCCCAACCAATTACGCACCGCATCTTAAGCCGGATGATTGCCTGCGCAGACGCAATAATATCATTTCGCTGATGCACGAATATGGTTACATCTCGCAAGAAGAATGTGATGCCGCCTCGGCAGAACCCCTCGAGATCCAAAACGTCACGGAACCATCGCGCGGGTATTATGTTGATACTGCGCTGAGCACCGCATCAGATATTCTTGGTATAAGCATGGATGAGTTACTCACAGGCGGGTACCGCATCTACACGGCTATGGATCCTGCTTTGCAGGCGCACTGTGAGGAGATTTTCGCAGAGGATTCATTCTTTCCGGCAGCGGATTGCGAGGGCGCAATTGTAATCCAACAAGCGGGTACGGGACATGTTGCAGCGCTTGTTGGGGGGAGAGATTCCAATGTGGCCATGGCTTTTAACCGTGCAACGCGCATCCGCAGGCAACCTGGCTCCGTGATTAAACCCGTCATAGCATATGCGCCTGCGTTGGAGCTTTGCGGGTATACAGCAGCGTCTATGCTGCTTGACGAGCCTACAACCTTTGCGGATTATGCGCCAAGGAATTTCAACAACAAGTACTATGGATGGGTAACGCTGCGCGAAGCAGTGCAGCGCTCCCTTAATGTTCCTGCCGTGAAAGTGCTCAACGAAGTTGGGTTAGGGCAGGGAAAGGCGTTTGCCGAATCGCTTGGCGTTTCATTTGATAAAACAGATACGAGCCTTACGCTTGCGCTCGGGGGATTTACCTATGGCGTCTCGCCATGGCAGCTTGCAGGCGCCTATGCAGCGTTTGCGTCTGAAGGCGTATACGATACGCCTACTGTAATCCGGTACATTACGGATGCCGCAGGCAGGGTGTTATATGAATATGAGCCCGAAAGCAACCGTGTAATGAGCAAAGAGAACGCTTATATTCTTACCAGCATGCTTGAAAGTGCAATTGAAGAAGGAACCGGCCGCCGCTTGGGTGAGCTGGAGCTCCCGATTGCGGGGAAGACCGGAACCGTTGGTACGGGGGAAGGAAACCGGGATGCATGGATGGCGGCGTATAATCCTGAATACGCTGCATGCGTGTGGATGGGATACGACAATACGGAGGACGGAATGCTTCCCGCCGATGCCACAGGGGGAAAGTATCCCGCATTGGTGCTCCGTGAAGTTTTCAAATTTTTATACGAAGGTAAAACTTCACCTGATTTCATTATGCCGGATGGCGTGGCAGAGTATGCTTTGGATAAGCGCACGCTCACAGTGGAGCATACTGCGGTTCTGTCCAATTCATTTACACCGCAAAGCAGCGTGTTGCGCGAAGTGTTCCGCACCGGCACCGAGCCCACAATTACCACACAGTATTGGGGGGTCCCGGTACCGGTACGGGATCTTGCTGTGACCCTTTCGGCAACACAAATCCCAACGGTTTCCTTTACGGCTCGCCAGTCCTTTATACGGTATAGGCTATACCGGGAGGACGCTTATGGAAACAATCGCATGCTCATAAAGGAATGGATCGGTCAGACAGGAAAGGTTGAATTTGAAGATAACATGGTCAGCAGCGGAGCTTCTTACCGATATTCCGTGGTTCCCGAACATCCGGAACTTTCCGTCAACGGAAAACAAGTCTGCGGGCCTGTTAAAAAGACGGCGCTAGTTCAAGTGGGAAAAGCTGAAATCATCCTGAACGACATCGAGTTTTCAGGGGATGATTGAAAGACACAGTCCGTGATTCGCACACATTTGAATTAATTCCTTGACGAATGGCAGGGAAAAAGTATAAGATAGAGCTGTAATCTCTGAGAATTCAGCAAGCATATATCTTTTTACAATTTCAAAGAAGGTGTGTGATTAAAATGGAATTAAAAAAAATTGCGGAGGAGATGCAGCCCAAAACAATGGCTGCGCGTGATTGGGTGTTTCAGGTAATTCGTATGGCAATCGTCCGGGGTATACTTCCGGGTGGAATGCCGCTCAGGCAGGATGAAATATCTTCCGCGCTGAATGTGAGCCACATTCCAGTACGCGAGGCATTTCGCCAGTTGGAAGCACAGGGGCTAGTACGGATTTACCCGAACCGTGGTGCGGTCGTAACAAGGCTGACGCGGCATGAACTGGAGAATGTAATGGATACGCGTATCATGCTCGAAATGGGTGCGTTTAAAACGGCAATCCCGCTTATGGATGAAAGCGATTTGTCGTATGCGCAGGAATTGTTGGATGCCTTCCACGCGGAGCGTAACCCACAGCGATATGACACTTTAAACCTTCAGTTCCATTTGGCGCTCTATGCTCCCTGCAACAACGATGTTGCGCTTTCGATGATTGACCAACTGCATGCGAATTCGGATCGCTACTTGCGCCCTTACTATCCAAAGGAAGACGATAGCGCCTTCAAGTCGATTGAGGAGCATCAGGCGTTGATTGATGCCTGCCACAGCAAAGACGCCGAACTGGCTTGCGCAGTGCTTCGCACGCATTTGGAAAGCACAAAAACATTGCTGCTTGGATCCCCACTACTTAACTGAGACTGCCCATTGATTACGGCCTGCAGAAGCTTCTGCAGGCCGTTTCGGTATGCTGGTCATGGAATTTGGAAGAGCTGCTTTCCGTTTCGAAGCGTCGCCTGCATGAGCTCTTCGGCATCCATGCCGCGCGCTTGTGCTACCGCCTGCGCGATGAAAGGAATAAAAGAAGGATCGTTTCGCTCGCCGCGATGGGGAACAGGGGTCATGTAGGGACAATCCGTTTCGAGCAGCAGTCGGTCAAGCGGCACATATGCCGCCGCTTCAATTGGCTTGTGCGCATTTTTGAACGTAACAGCGCCGCCAAAAGCAACATACAGGCCCAGGTCCACGCATTCGCGCGCAATCTCTGCGCTTCCGGAAAAGCAGTGCATCACGCCGCAAAGACCATTTCTATATGCCCTGAGGATGTCCATGCAATCGCCGAATGCTTCCCGGATATGCAGTACAACAGGGAAGCCAAGCGACTGCGCGAGCGCAAGCTGCTCCGCAAACACGCGGCGCTGCGTTTCGCGCGGCGCAAAATCGTAATGGTAATCAAGCCCAATCTCACCAAGCGCTTTGGCTTTGGGGTACCTGAGTGCAGAGGAGACCTCCTCCAGGTACCCGTCCGGCGCTTCGGCGGCATAATGCGGATGCACGCCGTATGCACCGTAAATCCAAGGGTAGGCCTGTGTCAGTGCAAGCGTTTTGGGGAAATCCCCAAGCGCGCAGGCAACGTCAAGCGCAAGCGCGAGGCCGTGATGCGGCAGGGAGGAGAGCAATGCATCGCGATCCGCATCAAAGCGTTCGTCCGTCAGGTGCGTGTGCGTGTCAAAGTACATCATCTCGGTCTCAGCAGAGCTTGGCTCCGGCAGGGATGGCGCTGTCAATTATGATAAGGTTAAGCCGTTCATCCCCGCGTTCCTTGTGGACGGCGGAGATAAGCATCCCGCGGCTTTCAAAGCCCATCATCTTCCTGGGGGGCAAGTTTACAATGGCTACAAGCGTTTTGCCTATGAGCTCCTCCGGCTGGTAATACTTTGCAATGCCCGAAAGAATCTGCCGATCTTCTCCTGTGCCGTCATCCAAAGTGAAGCGCAGCAGTTTATCGGACTTTTTTACCCGTTGGCAATCCTTAACCTTCACTGCGCGGAAATCGCTGCGGCAGAAGGTATCAAAGTCAACATTTTCGGTAAGCTGTGGTTCTACTTCTACAGCAGGAAGAGCAGCCTTGGCCTTTGCCTCTTGCCATGCCTCCAACTCCGCGAGCTTTTGCTCGCGGTCAATGCGGCCGAAAAGAATTTCTGCCTGACCCACCGTGCCGCCAACAGGCATTCCGCCAAAGCGGGACAGGGACGCTACGCCGCCGTTTTTAACGCCAAGCTGGTGCAGCATCCGTGCGGAGGTTTCCGGCAGGTAAGGTTCTAACAGAATGGCGGAGAAGCGGATTGCCTCCAGCAGATTGTAGAGCACAGTGCCCAAACGATCCCGCTTTTCCGCGTCTTTGGCCAAAGCCCAGGGAGCGGTCTCATCAATATACTTGTTTGCACGGCGCAGCAGGGCAAATATTTCATCCATTGCATCGGCCACCTTGAGCTCATTCATCCGTGCTTCCACCCGGGCGGGTAGGGCAAGGGCGATTGCCTTGAGTTCCTCATCCACGGGTTCGGAGGCGACGGGAGCCATGATCTGCCCACCAAAATACTTTTGGTCCATAGCAATGGTGCGGTTAACCAGATTGCCCAGAATATTGGCCAACTCCGTGTTTACCCGCTCAATGATAAGCTCATAGGTCATCGCCCCATCGTTTGCGAAGGGGATTTCGTGGAGAACGAAGTAACGGATTGCATCCACTCCGAATTGTTCCACCAAGTCGTCGGCGTAGACCACGTTGCCTGCGGATTTGCTCATCTTGCCGCTGCCCACCAAAAGCCACGGATGGCCAAACACCTGCTTGGGCAGGGGTTCGCCCAAAGCCATGAGGAAAATGGGCCAGTAAATGGTATGGAAACGGACGATGTCCTTACCGATCAGGTGGAGGTCCGCAGGCCAAAAGTCCTTATAATGCTGGTCGTGATTGCCGTCCGGGTCATAGCCGCAGAATGTGATGTAGTTGGTCAGGGCATCCAGCCATACATAAACCACATGCTTGGAGTCGAAGTCTACCGGAATTCCCCAAGTGAAGGAAGTGCGGGAAACGCACAGGTCCTGCAGGCCGGGTTTGAGGAAATTGTTAACCATCTCATTTTTCCGGGACTCCGGCTGAATGAACTCCGGATGATCCTGAATATATGCAAGAAGCAGGTCGGCATATTTGCTCATGCGGAAAAAGTATGCTTCTTCTTCCGCATCCTGAACTTCCCGTCCACAATCCGGGCATTTCCCATCCTTAAGCTGGCTTTCGGTCCAAAAGCTCTCACAGGGGGTGCAATATTTACCGTGGTAGGTGCCCTTGTAAATATCCCCCTGATCATAGAGCCGCTTAAAGATTTTTTGTACCTTTGCCACATGCTCCGGATCCGAGGTGCGAACAAATTTGTCGTAGGTCGTGTTCATCAAATCCCAGATGCGGCGAATCTCTCCGGCCACGCCATCTACATATTCCTGCGGCGTTACACCGGCGGCTTCCGCCTTTTCCTGAATTTTCTGGCCGTGCTCGTCGGTGCCGGTCTGGAAGTATACACGGTAGCCGGTCATGCGCTTATATCGGGCGATGGCATCGGCGAGCACGATCTCATAGGTGTTGCCGATGTGGGGTTTGGCCGAAGTATATGCAATGGCCGTTGAAATGTAATAAATTTTTGTTTCGCTCATGTTGTTCCTCCCGTCATAAATAAAACATCCCTCTGCGCGCTCGCACAAAGGGACGATGTTTTTTCGTGGTACCACCCTTCTTCCTGCCCGGAGGGCAGCTTAAAGACGTGCGCTGTATCGGGCGCGCCCGCTTCGGCTTAAGGCAAACTGCGTTCGGCCGGAGCCGCTTGGGAGCCATGTTCAGTGGCGCTGCACCGCCGGGCTTTCACCTGACCCCGGCTCTCTTTGGGCACGCATTCCACTTACTCTTTCCGTCACTGCGGCGTATTCGTAATTTGATTTAGTTTACTTGTTTCCTGTATTTTTGTCAAGATGATCTTCCATGATTCAGGCGAAACCTGGGAACATGGATATTCATGATTGACAAGTGGCGTGTTTCCTACCAAAATGATACTATACTTGCGATACGGGAGAAGGGCATATGGCAGAGATTTGGGAAGACCTGCAATGTGCGGGGCTTGGCATTTATCGGGATACGGAGGGCTTTTCCTACGGACATGACGCCGTGCTGCTCGCAAACTTCGTGCGCGCCAACAGGAATGATCATGTGCTTGATCTGGGTGCAGGAACCGGCATTGTCTCCTTTCTGGTGCATGCAAAGACGGGGGCCGGCATCTGCGCTGCGGACATTTCAGAGCGCTGCTGCAGGCTGATGGAAAAAAGCGTTGCAAAAAACGGTCTGTCAAAAGCAATCAAGGTATATGAGGCCGATTTGCGCCTGCTGCCGGATGCCCGCCTGCCTTGGGAAAGTTTTGACTGCATTTGCTGCAACCCGCCGTACTTTTCCGGTGGAACCGAAAGCCCAAACTCTGTACGCCAGCAAAGCGCACATCAAACAAGCTGCACGATCAGCGAAGTTGCCGCTTGTGCGCGGCGAATGCTCAAAAACGGCGGCAGGCTGTTTGCCTGTTATCCTGTTTTTGGGCTCTCGCGGTTCTGCGCTGCGCTTGAAGCCGAAATGCTTGCCGTGAAGCGCATCTGTTTCGTCCGCTCGAAATGCGGAAAAGCGCCGTACCTTTTCCTTGCAGAGGCAAAAAAGGGAGGGAAAAGCGGGCTTGTTTTTGAAGCTGATATCATTTTGGAGGAATCTTGATGGAAGAAAAAAGGCGGAATGCGCTTGAACCCATGCTTTATCTTTGCGCGACACCTATCGGCAATCTGGAGGATATTACCCTTCGCGTAGTGCGCGTGCTTGAAAGCGTAAGCCGCATTTATTGTGAGGACACGCGCCATACCGCCGCTCTGTTAAACCGGCTTGAAATCAAAAAGCCGCTTGTTTCCTGCCACGAGCATAATGAAAAGGAACGCGCGGAGGAAATCGTTCGTTCTGTGCATGCGGGCGAGGCGGTTGCCTTTGTGAGCGATGCGGGCATGCCGGGGATTTCCGACCCGGGGGAACGGCTTGTTGCGGCATGCATCCGCCAAAACGTTCCGTTTACCGTTCTGCCCGGCGCCTCCGCCGCGCTTACGGCGCTGGTCCTTTCCGGCTTTCCAAGCCGGGGTGCCTGCTTTTACGGATTTCTTCCGCGTGAAACGAAGGAGCGGCGTGAGGCGGTCGCAGGCCTTGCTGCGCACCGCGGTACACTGATTTTTTATGAGAGCCCGCTGCGGGTCGCCGCAACCTGCGCAGAACTCGCTTTGTCGCTTGGCGACCGCCCGGCAACGCTCGTACGGGAACTGACCAAGGTGTACGAAGAGGCGGTGCGAGAGCCGCTCTCTGCTCTTGCGGCGCGCTATGCCGAAGCGCCGCCGCGTGGAGAGTGCGTGTTGCTCATCGGTGGCGCGCCGGATGCACCTGCAGCTACGGAAGCGGATGTGCGGGCGATGTTGGAGTCACTTTTCGCACGCGGTGTGCGCGCAAAGGATGCGGCAAAGGAGGTTTCCGCCTTGCTCGGCACGCCGCGCAATGAGGCGTACCGCCTTGCAATGGAAATTAAAAACGAAGGAGAAGACCAATGAGAATTGTTGCGCTCAAACAGGAATTTTCCATTTGTAAGCTTCCGGAGGATTCGGACGTCCGCTCTGATGGCGAGATTTATTTTATCGCAAAAACGGATGAAGAGCTTTCTCTAGTTTGCCCAACTGAAAAGGTGCCCGCAAACGCAGCCGCGCGGGATGGCGGCTGGCGTGCGATCCGGATTGAAGGGGTGCTTGACTTTTCGCTCGTTGGGATCTTGGCCGGGCTTTCGCGCGTGCTCGCGGAGGCAAACATCGGCATTTTTGCAGTTTCCACCTATAATACGGACTATGTTTTAACCAAGGCTGCCTGCTTTGAACGCGCGCTTTCGGCCCTTTCTGCAGCGGGATATGAGGTTGAGCGGTGAGTGCGTATGCGGCGGCATCGTCTCTGATGCGGTATGTGTTCCTTGCGCTGCTTGCTTACTTTATAGCCGTGCTGATCGTCCGCTCCGTTTCAGAATACCGCTGCCTGCGCGCAGCACAGCACATCTTGAAGCTTTCAATTCATTGGATTGAGGTATTGGAACCCGCCCGCTATCGGGGCAGGTGGTTTCCGCTTGCGGAAGATAACGAGATAGGCAGCGGCGCGGATTGTGAAATAACGCTTCCTAAAAGTAAAATGAAGACACGCCATGCGCGCATTATTCTCAGAAAGGGTGAGTACCGTTTTTCTACGAAGCAGAAGCGCTACTGCGAAATTAACGGCCAGCCTTTGATTCGGAGAGAAACGCCGCTTGCGGACGGCGATGTGGTGTGGGTGCAGGACGTATGTTTTGTCTGCCATAAAAGGCGTGCAGAGGAGGGGGACCATGCATAGACTGCGCCATGCACGCTGCGCCGCTGCGCTTCGTGCAGTTTTGTTTTTCACTGCTGCGGCTTTTCTTCTGCTTTCCTTCTGTACCGAATCGTTTGACGCCGGGGCTCTGCTGCTTGGGGCAATAGTTTCGGGTGTAATTCTTCTTTCCTATTGTTTGCTTTCTTGGCTGGCCCCGCACGCGGACAAGCTCCTGATTCTAACAATATTCTTTCTTTGTGCGCTTGGCATGGTGGTTCAATACCGCATCGAACCGGAAACAGCAGCGCGCCAACTGATGATGCTCGGCATAGGGCTTGCGGCAATGCTGCTGATGATGGCATTGATGCGGCGGCCTCGTATTTTCCGCGTGCTCAGCATCCCGATGGCGCTTTTGAGTTTGGGTATCCTCGGCGCGCTGATTTTTGTTGGAAAGGAATCCGGCGGAGCAAAAAACTGGATCAGCGTGGGCGGCATATTGTTTCAGCCCTCCGAATTTGTAAAAGTTGCGCTTGTGTTCGTGCTTGCAGATGCGATGACGGAACGCACGCACGTGCGGGATCTGGTTCCGTTGTTTCTGTTTGTGGGTGCAGTTGCGGCGCTTCTTGTGCTGCAGCGGGATTTGGGCGCCGCAATGTTGATGGCCGGCACGTTCCTGATGGTCTTTTTCGTTGCGACGAGCAATATCGGGGCAACGCTCGCAGCGCTGCTTACTGGCGGCGCAGGCGCGTATGCGAGTTATTTGCTGTTTGACCATGTACGCGCGCGCATCGCCATTTGGCAGGATCCATGGGCGACCTATTCCACGAGCGGGTACCAGATTGCGCAGGGACTCATGGCAATCGCTTCGGGGGGATTGTGGGGGTTGGGGCTCGGGCAAGGTTCGCCAAAGATGATCCCGGCCTATCATACGGATTATATTTTTGCCGTCATCTGCGAGGAATTCGGCATCGTGTTTGGCGTGGGCGTTATTGCGCTGTATCTGCTTATTGTGGTGCGCGGAGTTTTAATTGCACTCCATGCGGAAGACCGGTTCAGCATGCTCGCAGCATTTGGAGCAACAGCAATGCTGGCGGTGCAAACATTCGTGATTATCGGCGGCGTAATCAAACTGATTCCACTCACGGGGATCACCATGCCATTCGTAAGCTATGGCGGCAGTTCTATGATCGCCTGCATGCTGTTCGCCGGAATTTTGGAAGGGGTCGCGGCAAAAAGCGGCGCCTCACTGGAGGATGCGCTTGCCCGGGAGACGCAGCCATCAAACGGTAAAGAAGATGGGGCAGACTATGAAGCGGATGAGGAGGAACGCGCATGAATACCAAGCGGAACATTAAGGGCATGCTGGCCGTGTTCGTTGCGCTGTTTTTGCTGCTTGCAGGATATCTTGTTTACATCGTCGGCGCGTATGGCGCCTATTGGTTTGCCAGCCCTTACAATACACGCGTAACAAAACAGAAGAATGCTGTGTTGGCTGGCACGATATTTGAACGCCGTGGCCTTGCGCTTGCCACCACAAATGAAGCGGGGGAGCGGAACTACGCTGCGGATGAGAGCATGCGGCTTGCTACCGCACATGTAATCGGCGACACGGCTGGGCAGACGCTTGGAGCAGAAGCGTTGTTTGCAAAATATCTGCTTGGATTCGATCAGGATTTTGGCGAACAGCTTTCTTATTTGGTTTCAGAGAAACAGCGTACGGGAGCCGATATTATGCTCACGGTTGATGCAGCGCTTTCGGAATATGCCTATTCTCTTTTAGAAGGATACAACGGTGCAATTTTGCTGATGAATTACAAAACAGGGGAAGTGCTTGCCTGCACCGCGCGCCCCGGTTTCGATCCGGCACGCATGAAGGACTATGCCACAGGAGGATACACGCTTGCAGAGGGCAGCATGGTCAACCGCGCAACGATGGGACGCTATACTCCGGGATCGACGTTTAAAATCGTTACGACGATTGCAGCGCTGCGATATCTGCCGAATGTGCAGAGCCGCACGTTTTTGTGCAGCGGGCCGCTTGTGTTTGAAAAGGAAAGCGGAACGCTGGTGAATGACGGTGTGAACCCTTATGATGAAACGGGGGCATTGCGCGAGGAATATATTCTTCTTCGGGATCATGAGGACGCCCGGCATGGTCAGCTGACGTTGGAGGAAGCCTTCATCCACTCCTGTAATCATGTCTTTGCACAGCTTGCGCTTGAAATCGGCGAAACGAATCTGCGCAAAACGGCTGAGTCGCTTGGATTCAACGGGGAGTTCCTGTTTGACGAACTGGTGGCATATCCGGGAACCTACGGCGATGCGGAAACGGATTTCGAGCTCGCTTGGAGCGGGGTTGGCCAACATACAGACATTATTACGCCTGTGCATCTCTGCCTGATTACATGTGCCGTTGCAAATGGAGGCGTTGCCATGGAACCAAAGCTTTTAAAAGGCGTGAGCGGTACGGCGGGCATAGAATACAAAAGCCTCGCGCCAGAGGAATATGAAGCGTTCCTCAAAGGCAACGAAGCGGAATTCCTTGCGGCCTGCATGCGGGGCGTGGTGCAACGCGGCACGGGCACGCGCGCAGCCGTGGATGGTTATACCGTCTGCGGAAAGACAGGCACGGCAGAGGTTTCCTCTGCAAAAAACGCACGTGCGCATGCCTGGTTCACCGGCTATATCGATAGTGATGCGCATCCCTATGCGATCACCGTAATCGTGGAGCAGGCGGGGGGAGGCGGAACGGTTGCCGCGCCCATTGCGGCAAAAGTGCTGGAACGGGCCGTGAAAACCAAAGCGGAATAGCAGATCAATTCCCGGCAGCAAAGTAGGCAAGAATGAGGTCTACCATCATGCCGTAGCTTTTTACTCCATCTTCCTGCTGGTTAAACTTTAGGTAATTGTCATTGAGCGTTGTGGCGGCTTCTTCGACCGGGCCTTCAAACGAATCCCAATACGCATTATAGCTCCGGATATCGCGCACCACCCCCTCGTTGTAGGTTGCGTAAAGGGCGGAGTATTTTTCCTTGTCTGCGGCATAAAGCTTGTTTCCGCAATGGATCAGGGCAAGCATTGTGCCGGAATACGAGATGGAGGGATCCTGCGAATGCGTGCAGGCAAGGTAGCTGGCGAAGTTTGCCTCGTCCTCGCGCGCAATGCCAAGGTAGTGGGCAGTTTCGTGTGCTGCAGCGGAAAGCATCAGGAGCGCAGGCTGATCGACATTTACGTTCGCTTCCCCTGTATGCGGGATGAAGATGCCGGAGATCCCGGCATAGGAAAGACCGACGGAACTCGCGACACCCTTTGCGGCATAGGTGCGCCGGGAAAAAAGAGGAAGTTCACAGCCTAACGCTGCGTATGCGGCCGGAATTTGGTCAAAGTAGGCCTCGTATCCTTCTTCGAGTGTGAATACGCCTTCCTCATTTTCACGCACCTTGCCCCGTAATGCGTTTGCATCTTCCGCAAGGCGTAAGCATGCTGCCTCCAGTTCGTCCGTGCTGCGTTCTTCCACTGGAAGCGTAAGAAGCGTATAAAGTGAAGGCCGGAAATAATTGAAGCCCCACATCACATAAAACAGGTTGAGCAACACGCCTCCCGCGATGCACAGCGAAAGCAGATAGCCAACAAAGGCGGAAAAGCGGATTCGCCGAAACAACAGGCGGTAAAGATACGCAAGCGTTAGTACGGCAACTGTGATTACAAGCGCAAACAGAATGCACTCAGCCAACGAAGCGCGGGTGAAGGAATTGAGCTTTCCCATCCATGCGCTGATAAAAGGGTAGATTTTCTCGGAGTAGTATGCTTCAATCCAATCCGGGTGCTGTGCGGCAAGGCGCGGGACGAAAATTCCAAGCGGGATCAGTAAAAGCCACGGCAGCTTCCTGAGCTGCCGCTTCCATTCGGCACGGGAAATCGATTTGCTTCTTTCGTTCGACATGCTGTTATTATACCATGCGCCAACGGCAAAAGCAGCATCCGAAGTGTTAAAATATCATGGCATGTAAGAATCAAGAAGGCGCTTTACCCACTCTTCGGCAGGGGATTCTATCATCGAAATCACCTCAATGCCGTCCTCATTCCCTTCCGGAAAAAGATACAGCGTTGGCCCATTGCGCATGCGGTCTGGGTACACATGCGCATGGAACAGCGCAAAAGGCAGGTAGCCTTCCGCATAAACAAAAATTGTGGTTTCCCCATAATCGCAGGGAACTTTTGCCAACGCCCCTTCCCGCGCCTGCACCGGCACACCGTAAAGATATGCCACCCCATTTTGGTCGGAGGTTGCGGAAAGGCCGGCTTCCGGGAGGATGATTCTCGCGTTTGCAACGGCGCGCAGGGAATATGCGTCAATCACCGTGAGTTTCATATGTCCGGATACGCGTGCGGAACAAGCCGCAGTCAGAAGAACAATGCCGGAGGCCGCACAGGCGGCAAAAGAAATAATCCATAGCCATTTCCTCTTTTTCATTTTAAGTCTCCCTGAATTACCGGTAGTATAATTTATGCGGACAGTGGCACACGATATGTGATATAATCCTATCAAAATAAAGATGCAAAACCATTTGCAATAGATTTAGGAGGCAACGAAACATATGAAGCGATTTGAAAGCAGGGAATGGCGTGATTCCATGCGGCTTCGGGTGGATTACAACAACATGATGCAGGAATTTGTGGGGATGCGCGGTATTGGCGCGGCCATGCTTGCAGAGCAGAGGCCACAGTATGAGGCGGCAGCACTGCGTATGGAAGAAAAGCGCGGCGAAATGAAGTGGCGCCAGCTTCCCTTTAACCAGAGCGAAGTGGTTCACCAAATTCTTGAAACCGCCGCATGGGTGCGAAGGAACTGCGATGCTTTTGTTGTGCTTGGCATCGGAGGCAGCGCGCTTGGCTCCATCGCAGTGCAGCAGGCGCTTTCCCATTTGCGCTACAATGACCTGCCTGCCGCAAAGCGTAGTGGCCCCAAGCTTTATGTTGAGGATAATATTGATCCGGAACGGATGGCGTCTTTGATGGATGTAATCGACCCTGCCCGCACGGTGTTTAATGTTATTACGAAATCAGGCAGTACCTCCGAAACGATGTCGCAGCTGCTTTGGGCAACAGACTTTCTGAAAAATGCCGTTGGCGACGCATGGCGGGAGCATGTTATCGCTACAACGGACGCGGAGAAAGGGAACCTGATCAAAATCGCAAAGGAAAACGATCTTAGAACGTTCTTCGTGCCGGATGGCGTGGGTGGCCGCTTCAGCGAACTCTGTCCGGTCGGCCTGCTTGCTGCGGCCGTATGTGGGATTGACATCGAAGAACTTCTTGCCGGGGCGGCATATATGGACGCGCTTTGTTCTGAGCAAGATGCATTGAAAAATCCGGCGTACATTCTCGCGGCGCTTGAGGTTCTTGCAATGAAGCAGGGCTGTAATATCAGTGTCCTGATGCCATATGCGGATTCGCTTCGCTTTATGTCCGATTGGTATGCGCAGCTTTGGGCGGAATCGCTCGGCAAACGGTATGCGTGCTCCGGCCGGGAAATCTATGCTGGCCAAACGCCTGTAAAGGCACTCGGCGTAACGGATCAGCATTCCCAAGTACAGCTGTACACAGAAGGTCCGTTCGATAAGGTGATCACGTTCCTCGGGGTAGACCGGTATCGTGTGGAAGTTCCAATCCCCCATGCATATGACCATATCCCGGACGTAGCGTTTTTGAGCGGCCATACGTTCAATGAACTCATTAAGGCGGAGCAAGCAGCCACTGAATATGCTGTGTGCAAGTCGGGCCACATGAGCAAAACCATCACCTTGCCGGAGGTAAACGCGTTTACAATTGGCGAACTAATCTGCCTGTTTGAGCTTCAAACAGCGTTCGCGGGTGAATTGCTCGGACTGAACGCGTTTGACCAACCAGGCGTTGAGGAAGGGAAGAAGGCAACTTACGCACTGCTCGGCAAACCAGGATTTGCGGCAAAAAAAGCAGAGCTTGACGCAAGGCCTGCGCGGGATATGCGCTATCAGGTTTAAATGAAATCCGGCGCATAATTTTATGGCCCTTTTGTTAATTTCCCCCGATTGGCTGACAGACCGGGGGAAATGCTGTACAATAAGCTTAGCGCTTTAATTCGGAGGAACTGCATGAAACGAAAAATCGCGTTTCTGCTTGCAGCTGCGTTGCTTTTTGCGTGCAGCGGCTGCGCAAAAAAAATGGAGGAGGCATCGTTGCCATCCAGCACCAATTCCCCTGCGGAACCGGAAACGCCCGGGCAGCTGAATGCGGGCGTGCCTGCCACAGCAGCCGGAAAAGGCTTTGACTTAATTGGCCTTGTGATAGATGACGATGGTTCTGACCGAGCCTACATGACCATGTACGGCTTCTTGCATACCGCAGAAAACCTTTCCTATGCGGCGAAAATATACCGTGCAACCGCAGGAGAAGGGATGCTTTCCGCCGTAGACGAAGCGATTGCGGACGATGTGAATGCACTTCTTGTGTTCGATCCAACCTGCGGAAGCGATGCCGCAATCGGGCGCGCTGCAGAAAATGGGATAAAGGTTGTTGTGCCGTATTACGAAAGCTCTGCCGCGGGGCTTGATGCAAACATCATAGCGGATACCTCGGAATATTATGATGAGCTTGCCCGTGGCCTTGCCGAGCGCATGACGGAGCGAAGCCTGAAGTCTGGCCGCATTCTGATTTATGGGGCGGATACGGCAGCATGCTATGCAGCATTTTCGTCATCTATTGCGTCTGCCTATCCGCAGTTTCGCGTGGAGGCATTCGATCGCACGGCAGTCGATGAGCAGGGGGCCATCGACGAACTTGCAACCTACCTGCTCTATAACCGGGACATAAAGGGTATGTATGTAGTGGACAGCGAGGCGGCCTCCATTGCGATTCAGGCGCGTTCAAAAGCGCAGAAAACGTTCCGCGCGGAAGGCGCTCCAAGCCCGACGCCGGAACCCACCCCTGCATCCGGCATGACGCCGGAGCCAACACCGAACCCAGGTCTGCTTACACAGATCACCATTACGGTGTTTTGCAATGGTTTGAGCGACGACAATTATGGTTTGTTCAGCGACAACGACATCTATGCACTCTGCATCGAGCCTTATTATGAGGCTGCGGCAGAGGCAACCATGGCGCTTGATAAGCTTTTGCGCGGCGATACAGTGCCTCCGGTTTCCCGCGTAAATAGGCCTATCATTTACAACGACACAGCCGACAAGTACAAAGCCATTTTTGAACAAATGAAAGCTTTGTTCAACATTACCTGACCGAAGGAAACCGCTTTATGCTCGACAGAAAGCTGCTTAAACAAATTGACTGGGTCACCATCATCCTCGTTTTGGCGTTGGTTGCAATTGGTCTTATTAGCATTGCTAGCATCATGGCTTCTCCCTTTGATGGAGACGAGGCTTCTGTAAGCGATTACTTGGCAAAGCTAAACCTCAATTATGTGCAGCGTCAGGGCGTGAACTTTCTTGTCGGCATAGCGGCATTTTTGATTGTAATCGTGTTTGATTACAGCTTTTTCAAGCTGCTGATCAAATATGCTTATATTGGAAATGTGGCGCTTCTGCTCATTTTATTTACAGTAGAAAAAACACGTGGTATTGCGGGTTGGTTTGTCTTTGAAGCAATCGACCGTGCAATTCAACCAGCTGAGCTATGCAAGGTGTGCATCATTATTTTCCTTGCAAAAATTGTTTCAGAGGGGATGGACCAGAATCATGGAAGGCTGCGTTCTTTCAAGTCCATCCTGTTTGCGCTTGCAGTCTGCGGCCTTCCAACGGTGCTGGTCATGCTTCAGCCGGACTTTGGCACTGCGTTTGTTTACATCTGCATTCTGGTTTTTATTTTGTTCATTGCGCGCATTGGTTGGGGGTATATTGTTGCCGCCGCCGGCGCGCTCGCAGCCGGACTGCCGCTTGCATATTTTTTTGTGATGAACGATGACCAGCGTTTCCGCATTGATGTTTTTCTGGACCCAAGTCTCGATCTTTCCAACAGCGGATATAACGTATATCAATCCAAGATTGCCATTGGCTCAGGGCAACTCTATGGGAAAGGGTATTTTAGCTCAGGCACGCTGGCACAGCTTCGCTTTGTGCCGGAACGCCATACCGATTTTATCTTTGCGGGAATTGTAGAAGGTTTGGGCTTTATCGGTGGCACATTGATTATCCTTCTTTATTTCATGTTGGTATTTCGATGGCTTTGGATCTCGTTCAAAGCGAAGGACAATTTTGGAACATGCCTTGTTGCCGGCGTGATTGGCATGCTGCTCGCCCACGTATTCGAGAATATCGGCATGACGATGGGTCTTATGCCCGTCACCGGAATTCCTCTTCCCTTTTTAAGTTATGGGGGCTCGAATCTTCTCACAAACATGATTGCGGTCGGTATCGTTGAAAACGTGTGCATGCGCCGGCCGGTCAAAAAATAACTCAAACCGTTGTTGAAACACCGCTCCTGCGCATATACTCTACCGCGCGGGAGGTGTTGTTATGGAAGAAAAACGCAATAAAGTGGAACTTTCAGGCTTTATATCCGAAGAAACGAATATGATGCTGCGTTTGCCGCGCGTGCGTTCCGGGCGAAGCGCGGAACCGCGCCGCAGCATGCGGGAGGCAAGACGGGGAAGGCCCTCCCAATCGCAGCCGTTTGATGCGACTTCTATGCTCGTAAAATGCGGCATTTGCGCTGCTGCATGTGCGCTCGTGCTGCTGCTGAAATGGATTGGCACACCCACTACGGACAGTGCGCTGCAAACGGTCAAAGAAGCCGTGAATGAAGAAAGCGAACTTGACGATATGCTTGGAAAACTGAAATTTGTTGAATTGCCGGGCATTTTGGAGGTTTTCTCCAGCAGCGGGAAACTGCAGCCGCCGATTGAGGCAAGCGAAAGCGAGTCGCTCCGCGACAGTACCCTGCTTGTGCTGACGGCAGGCCAGGAGCAAAACGTATCTGCTTGTCTGGATGGCAATGTAAAGGAGACGGGAGCGGATAAAGATCTTGGAAATTATGTACGCATTGTCGCTTCGGACGATAAGGAGCTTTTCCTTTACGGGCTTTCCAGCATAAGCGTAGAAGTGGGGCAGCCCCTTCTAAAAAGCGATTATGTCGGTTCGATTGAAGCGGGGGGAAAACTCTATGTTGGGCTTTTAATTCAGGGACAGCCGGAAAATCCCGCCGCATACTTTATTTTGAAGACTGGAAATGTTTGATGCGGCTAGGCAAGCTACGAAACACGGAAATTGAATGCAGTCCATTTGTGTTGCTGCCGATTCTTTACGCGCTGCTTGCGGGACGCCCCGGAACAATGCTACTAAATCTATTGGCTCTGTTTCTGCATGAGCTTTGTCATGCTTTTGTTGCACGCGCAATGGGGTATCGGATCAAGCGCATCGAGCTCCAGCCTTTTGGTTTCGTGGCCCGCATTGAAAAACGCATCGGAAACCGATGGGATGAACTTGCCATCGCTTCTGCGGGGCCGTTGTTCAGCCTGGTTTCCGCGGCTGCCTGCGGAGCGCTATGGGCAAGCGAAAGCCTGCATCTGCCCGGGCGCACGCTCATTGCGCAGTTTGGGCGCATCAACGCATTGCTGGGCATTATCAACCTTGTTCCAGCGCTGCCGCTGGATGGCGGCCGCATGGCGGAATCCTTGCTGCGCATGGTACTCCCGTCACGCCAAGCCTCGCAGCTTCTCCTTTTTCTTGGGAGCATCACCGGAGCTGCCGCAATTGTCGGCGGCATTTTTGTTCCCACTGAAGTTGATACGCAAACAATGCTTTTCATTATGGGGGCTTTTTTGCTGCTTGCTGTCTGGCGGGAAAGCAGGCAAACCAAAGAAGCACGCATCGATGGAGTCCTGCGCCGTTTTGAAACAATACGTGCCGGCGATTGCCTCCGCGTGCGCTTTATTGCCTTGCATCAATCTGTGCGCGGTGAGGATGCGCTGCGTTTTACAGACCCACGCAATATCACATATATCCTCGTTGTAAACGATGCGATGGAAGAGATTGGACGCCTCAGCGAATCGCGTCTGCTCGATGGCATAGCGCGCCTCGGTATGGGGGCAACGCTCCATGCAATCTTATTGTTACATTGACCTTATGCGAATTCAGTGATAAACTGAAGATGGCAAAAATACCATCTGGAGGGCGTTTTGGATTCACAACTGATCGATCGCATTCTATCGTCCGTAGAAAAGCCTGCACGCTATATGGGCGGAGAGCTGAATATGACACAGAAAACCGATGCTGAACTACGCTTTGCGCTTGCGTTCCCCGATGTTTATGAGATCGGCATGTCGCACCTTGGTTCACGCATCCTGTACCACATTTTAAACGCGCGGGAGAACACAATTTGCGAGCGCGTTTTTGCGCCTTGGCCTGACATGGAACGTGCGTTGCGCGAAAATGGAGTGCCCCTGTTTACACTTGAAACAAAGCGTCCGCTTGCAGATTGCGATGTAATTGGATTCTCTTTGCTTTATGAGATGTGTTATACAAACATCCTCACAATGCTTGAGCTTTCTGGCTTGCCATTTCGTTCAAAAGAGCGAGACGGCAGCATGCCGCTTATCGTTTGCGGTGGGCCCTGTGCCTGCAATCCGGAACCATTGGCCCCGTTTGTGGATGCTTTCCTGATCGGAGACGGTGAAGAGCTGATTGAAGAGTTTGCAGACGCCGTTCTTAAGGCAAAACAGCAGGGATGGGACAAGCTGACTCTGCTGCGATCGATCGCTCAAATACCGGGCATTTACGTTCCATCATTTTATGAGCCTGTCTACGATGAGACGGGCCGCTTCCAACGCATGGCTGTGATAGAGCCAGATGTGCCGCATCGCATTACGCGGCGTGTGGTCAAAGATTTGGAGCATGCGCCGTATATCGGGAAACCAATTGTGCCCTACATGTCCATTGTGCATGATCGTATCGCGCTTGAATTATTCCGCGGTTGTACGCGCGGGTGCCGGTTCTGCCAGGCAGGTTTTATCTATCGTCCCATTCGGGAGCGCAATCGTGAAACAGTGATGGAGCAGGCGCGTGAACTGATAGCCTGTACAGGCTATGATGAGGTTTCTCTCTTCTCCCTGAGTTCGGGGGATTATTCAGAAATCCACACACTCGTACCGGAAATCATGGACGAATTTGAAAAGAAGCGCGTTTCAATTTCATTTCCGTCCCTTCGCATTGACGCATTCATGAAGGATGATCTGGAACGCATGCAGTCTGTGCGCAAGGCAGGGCTGACGTTTGCACCTGAAGCAGGAACCCAGCGCCTGCGTGATGTAATAAATAAAAATGTTACAGAAGATGAAGTTATCAGAACTTGCACAAAAGCGTTTGATAATGGCTGGACTTCGGTTAAGCTTTATTTTATGATGGGACTTCCGACTGAAACTATGGAAGATATAGAGGGTATTGCAAATCTCGGTATGCAGGTAATTCATGCTTTTTATAATAATCCAAACAGGCAAAAGGGTACAGGTGTGCAGGTTTCGATTTCCTGTGCTTCGTTTATTCCGAAACCGTTTACACCTTTTCAGTGGGAACCTGAAGACAGTATGGAATCACTTAAGCAAAAGCAAAAGCATTTGCTTGAATCTATTCCTACAAAGAAAATCAGAGTGTCTTATCATGAAACACCTACTTCTTTGCTTGAGGGTGTACTTGCCCGCGGTGACAGGCGACTTGGTAAAGTTATTCTTCGCGCTTATGAACTCGGCTGTAAATTCGATTCTTGGGATGACCAATTTAATTTTGATGCCTGGATGCAGGCGTTTAACGAAAACGGAATTGAACCTCACTTTTATACACACAGAAAAAGGGAGTTTTCAGAATTGCTTCCTTGGGACCATTTAGATTACGGTGTCAGCAGAAAGTTTCTTGAAAACGAAAACAAAAAGGCTCACGAAAATAAAACTACACCTCATTGCAGAATCAAATGTGCAGGCTGCGGTGCAAATAAGTTAAACGGAGGGCATTGTGATGCGAGAAGTTAGACTTCGCTTTTCAAAAACAGGCAGGCTTAAATATATAAGTCACCTTGATATAAACCGTGCAATGTCACGCGCACTTAAAAGGGCACAAATTCCGCTTTGGTATACCGAAGGGTTTAATCCGCATCCTTATATGAGCTTTTCACTCCCGCTTTCACTTGGTGTTGAAAGCCTTTGCGAAAGCGTTGATTTAAGAATTATCGGTGATGTTACAAATGATGAAATAAAAAACAGGCTTAATAATGTTTTGCCGCAGGATATTAAAATAGTCGATGTTTATGACGATTTTCGTGATAACAGTGAAATTGTATATTCCGATTATGTTTATAAATTTGAATTTAAAGATAATGAAGCGGCATTTGAAAAAATCAAAAATGTTCTTTCATCAGATGAAATAATTGCACTGAAAAAAGGCAAACAGGGTAGAAAGCGAGTTATGAAAGAAACAAATATTAAGTCGTTTATTGATAAATATTCCATTTCAATTCGCAATGATGTTATAGTGCTGAATATTCGTTTGCTCGCAGGCCCTGAAAAAAATCTTAATCCGTCACTTCTGTTTGATACAATAATCAGGCTTATTGATATGGATTTTGAGTGGAAAAGTATTGCAAGAATATCACTTCTTGATAAAGATTATAAAGAGTTTAGATAAAATGTTAAACAAATTAAATAAAATGCTTGCATTTTAAAGTATTATATGGTAATATATATCAGCATTTAATCCGTTGTATCTCTTACAACGCGTATAATGTCAGCGTTTAGCATTAAGAAGATGGTCCGCTTTCAGCTTTTATGTATGATAAGAACATCTCATAAAATTTAGGAGGAAGAAAAATGGACGCACTCAAGTTAATTGAAAAAGACAGCACAAAGGCTGAACTTCCAAAGTTTAACATTGGTGATACCGTAAAAGTATCTGTTAACATTCGTGAAGGTCAGAGAGAAAGAATTCAGATGTTTGAAGGCACTGTAATCGCTATTAAGGGTTCAGGCATTTCAAAGACATTTACTGTTCGTCGTCTTTCATACGGTGTTGGTGTTGAGAGAGTATTCCCAATGCATTCACCAAATGTAGTTGATGTTAAGGTTGTTCGTAGCGGTAAAGTTCGTCGTGCTAAGCTTTACTATCTTCGTGACCGTGTCGGTAAGGCAGCAAAGGTTAAGGAAGATATTCAGTAATTTAATAATTACGACTAATACCACAGATTTTATTTCTGTGGTATTTTTTATTGATTGAATTATGTTTTTATGTTAAAATAATCATATGAATTTTGAAAGGAGTAGTTATGGCTGATTTTCAAAAACAAACTGTTCAGTGGTTTCCGGGCCATATGGCAAAAACAAGGCGAATTATAAAAGAAAGCCTTTCACTTGTTGACGGTGTTGTTGAACTTGTAGATGCTCGTATACCGTATAGCTCATCTAATCCGGAACTTGACAGTATAATTAAAAGAAAACCGAGAATTGTTCTTTTGAATAAATGCGATATTGCAGATTCGAATGTAACAAAGCTTTGGATTGATTATTATAAAAATAACGGTAAATATGCAATTCCTGTTGATTGCAGAACAGGTAGGGGACTTAATGCTTTTATCCCGACTGTTAACAAGGCTCTTGCCGATGTGATTGAAAAAAATAAAGCAAGAGGTATGGAAAATAAACCGCTTCGCCTTATGGTCGTCGGTATTCCGAATACAGGTAAATCATCATTTATTAACAGAATGGCAGGAAACAGCAAGGCTAAAGTTGCTGATAAAGCCGGTGTTACAAGGCAAAAGCAATGGTTTGCGGTAGGTAAGGGAATTGAACTTCTTGACACTCCTGGTGTGCTTTGGCCTAAATTTGACGACCCTGAGGTTGGGGATAAGCTGGCATTTACCGGTGCTGTAAAGGATGAAGTCACTGACCTTGAAACACTTTCGTGCAGATTACTTGAAACACTTGTAAAAACAAGGCCTAATTCAATATGCGAAAGGTATAAGCTTGACAGTGTTGACAACCTGCAAGGTTGGGAAATGCTTGAACTTATCGGCAAAAAACGCGGCTTTTTAATTAAAGGCGGAGAAATAGATTATGAACGCACGGCAGTTATGCTTTGTGATGAATTCAGGGGAGGAAAGCTCGGCAAAATTTCGCTCGAGTTACCACAGTAATGGATTGGCTTGAATATGAAAATAAAGCTTATGAACTTGGTTTTGATGTGATATGCGGTGTTGATGAAGCAGGCAGAGGCCCGCTTGCAGGTCCTGTATATGCCGCGGCTGTTATATTGCCGAGGGGTTATATAGTTGATGGTGTCAATGACTCAAAAAAACTTTCTGAAAAGAAGAGGGATTTACTTTTTGATAAAATAGTTGATGAATGTGTATGCTACAGCGTAGGAACGGCAAGTGTTGAAGAAATTGATAAAATAAATATCTTGCAGGCAACTTTTCTTGCAATGAGAAGAGCTGTTGACGGTTTGTCCGTCAAGCCTGATATTGCACTTATTGACGGAAATAAAAAGCCCGGGCTTGATATTGAACAATGGGATATTGTAAAAGGCGACGCTACAAGCGCGAATATTGCCGCCGCGTCAATTATTGCAAAAGTAAGCAGGGATAGATATATGCTCAAACTTGCCGAAAAGTATCCGCAATATCAGTTTGAAAAACATAAAGGTTACGGAACTAAACTTCATTACGAAATGCTCGATAAATACGGTATAAGCGAAGTT
>ERZ1106963.516-NODE-516-length-55408-cov-7.341066_pt1 | contig 55408 bp, 53 predicted proteins | sample MGYA00403681_ERZ1106963 | MGnify/ENA primary metagenome ERZ1106963 (study PRJEB35170, sample SAMEA104062407) | human gut metagenome | biome: human gut; feature: human-associated habitat; material: faeces | place: Denmark | collected 2012-05-03 ...
ATTTAGGACAGAGCCCGGAAAAAGCATATAAGGGCGTCTTTAACGTTCGTATCACGCCTGAACTGCATCGAGAAGCGGCGATTGCTGCTGATAAGAACAACGAAACGCTGAACTCTTTTGTTGCAAATGCTATTAGCCAAGCTATACACGGAAATACGCCTACGGTCATTTATTCTTTTACAAGTGACGTTACGAATGCCTTTAAAACAATAGCAACTACTAGGAAAACGAGGACAGCTGCTTATGTCGGAAATTAAAATTCAAGAACGAAAAATAATAGATTTTTCGTTTCATGTTGACCCCAATATTAAAACAGCACAGTTAAAAGTAGATCTCAAGGTATCCTTCAATAAGTCGCTTAAGGAAAATGTAACAAATGCACAAATTGTGGTTCATGTTAACATACATGCTGAAAGTACAGATGATTTTAGTCTTACTGCCACTGAATGCTTCATGGTTACATTCGAAAAAGAGCCAACAGATATGAAAGAAGCTTTGATAAAGTTTTTCCAAGATGAATGTCTGAATATAATCTATGACGATATAGATAATGCAATGATCGGACTCGGGAAAGCTCCACTTAATCTTAGGGAAAGCAACGACGCAGGTTCGGAGCCTGCAAAAGGCGAAACAACGAAAAAATGAGTTTTTAAGACACGATAGTTTACCGCACATTTACCGCACAAGGCGGTGAAAAACGGTAAAAAGTTAGGAGAGGCTATGAAAAGCAGAAATGCGAAAAGCCTTGATATATCAGGACTTTTCGCATTTTATGAGAAGATATGATAAGGAAAACGCACCACTACGAACCAGTAGGTCGGGGGTTCGAGTCCCTTCCGGCGTACCAAAACTCCGCAAGATTTATCTTGCGGAGTTTTGTTTTGCGCCTTTCCAATCGCCCGGCGTAGGCGCCGGCCTCTTGGGAAGGGACTTTGCTGCGAAAAAACATGCCACTGGCGTGTTTTTGCTTGCAAACTTCCGACGTACCAGAAAAGCAGTTGATTTCTTCGTGAAATTGACTGCTTTTCTATTTCTATTCGGACTGCGCACCTGACATGCATTGACAAGCCGCGCAAAACAGCTATAATGGTAAAAAAGAGGAGGGAAAGCGGCATGCTCGACGAAAGAGATTTACAGGCGATCGCACAGATCATAGATTCAAAAATTCAAGAATCCGAACAACGTATGACTACAAAAATTCAAGAATCCGAACAACGTATGACTGCAAAAATTGAGGCGTCGGAACAGCGCATGGGCGCAAAAATCGAAGAATCTGCGAGTCAGACCCTGAAAGAAGCGATGCAGGGCGCCGCGGCTCTGATGGAATCGTACTTTGAGCCGAAATTCAATCTGCTATTTGAAAATCAGCAGACCATGCTAGAAACGCTCGCGCCGAAGAGCCGGGTCGATGAGCTCGAGGAAGAGGCCTCTGTCCTGCGCTCGGTCGTCCGCCAGCACAGCCGGGATATTGAACTGCTGAAGCACGCATAAGAAAGCCGTGGAATGAGTCTTTTGCGGATTTTCCATAGATAAAAGAAAGGAACCCCCGAATGTCCGGAGGTTCCTTTTGCTTTTATTGCGTCTCGCGCCATTTGCGGCAGCGTCTTGCTTTTCTGCGCCTTGTGACGGCGGCGGAAATGAGGAAGAAGGCGATGACAGCAGCAACGGCGGCAATGGTCAGGGCGAGATAGAGCGTCGTGTTTGCGCCTTCTGTCTTGACCGAAAGCCACAGATCGTTCATGGTCTGTGTTGCCTCAATGCCGAGCTCTGCAAACGATTCGCTGCGCGCAAGCGTCTCATCGTCGGGGTAGGAGACAGGGCTTTCAATGACCTCTTCGTCCATGTACTCCTTTGCGGCTGTCTCCGGCGTGGAGTAGCCGATGTAATCCAGATTTGCCGCCGAAACATCCGGACGGCAGAGGAAGTTGATGAACGCCTCTGCGCCCTCCTTGTTCTGGCAGCCCTTTGGGATGCACATGGCGTCAATAAAGATGTTGAAGCCCTCCTCGGGGAAGCTGAAGGCCAGATCGGGGTTTTCCTCAACCATCGTCAGATAGTCGCCCGCATAATAGGGTGCGGCCCACGCTTCACCGCGCTCGAGCTTGTCAAAGATCTGGTCCATGACGTAGGCCTGCAAAACGGGCTTCTGCGTGGCAAGAAGGTCGGCGGCATTCTTGAGTTCCTGTGCGTCCTCAGTGTTGTAGCTGTAGCCCAGCATCGACTCGGCGATGGCGAACGCGTCGCGAGGATTATCGAACATGAGAAGCTTGCCGGCATACTTGCTGTTCCAAAGGCAGCTCCAGCTCTTCGCGTCCTCGTCGGAAACGTACTGCGTGTTGTAGATCAGGCCGACCGTACCCCATGTGTAAGGAACGGAGTATTTGTTTTCCGGGTCATATGCCTGATTGCGGAACGCCTCGTCGATGTACTGGTAGTTCGGGGTGTTGGCAAAGTCAATGGGCTCGAGCATATCCTCGGAAATGAGCTTTGCGATCATGTAGTCCGAGGGGATGATCACATCATACGACGTGCCGCCGGTTTTGAGCTTCGTGTACATTGACTCGTTGGAGTCAAACGTCAGATAGTTGACCTTGATGCCGGTCTCCGCTTCGAACTCCTTGATGACGTCCATGCTGTCGTCCGTGCCGTCGGAGATGTACTGTCCCCAGTTATAGACCGTGATCTCGTTCTGCGCGGCAAGAGCCGTCGTGAGAAGCAGCGAGACAAGCAAAAACGTGAGAAGCAGGACAGAAAGAATTCTTTTTTTCATCAGTGGGCCCTCCTCTGCATGCCGTGCTGGACGCGCTTTTCGCTGCGCGCCTGCAGGAGATTCATAACGACCATCAGGACCAGAATCACCACGAACATGAGCGTAAAGAGCGCATAGATCTTCGGCTGGATCGGCTTTTTGGTGTAGTTATAAATCTCGACGGGAAGGGTGATGAAGCTCGAACCCGTGACGAAATACGAAATGACGAAGTCATCCAGGCTCATGGTAAAGGCCATCAGAGCGCCGGAGATAATACCGGGCATGATTTCGTGGATGACGACCTTTGTAAACGCCTGAAACGGCGTGCAGCCAAGGTCGAGCGCGGCCTCCTCCAGATCAGGGTCCATCTGCTGGAGCTTCGGCATGACGTTCAGGATGACGTAGGGGAGATTGAACGTGATGTGCGCGATGAGAAGCGTCCAGAAACCTAAAATCGAGTTGATTTTCAGCATCATACCCGTAAACGCAAACAAAAGCGCGAGGGCAACGCCCGTGACGATATCGGGGTTTGTCATCGGGATGTTCGTGAGCGTCATGACAGCCTTACGCATCCGGCCCTTCATCGAGTGGATGCCGACGGCGGCCATGGTGCCGAAGAACGTTGCGATGAGGCTCGAGAGGATCGCGATGATGAGGGAGTTTCGGAGCAGCGTCAGAAGCGTCTCATCGCGGAAAAGGTTCGCGTACTGCCGGAAGGTGAAGCCCTTGAAGGTCGCGATGTCGAGGCCCTCATTGAACGAGGCCACGGCCAGCACGATCATTGGGACATAGAGGAAGATGAAGACCAGAACGGTCACTGTACGGTTAAAGTGCTTCATACTTTTGCCATGACCTCCTCTTCATCGGTTTCGCCGAAGCGGTTCATGATCGATACGCAGATGAAAATGAGAATCATCAGCACCAGGCTCATCGCCGCACCGAGGTTCGGGTTGTAGGCGGTCTTGAACTGGGACTCGATGACGTCGCCGATGAGCGTCGTGCCGGTCGAGCCGAGTTTCTGGGAAATGTAGAATGTGGACACGGCGGGGACGAAGACCATCGTCAGTCCCGAGAGAATGCCGGGGCCGGAGAGCGGCAGGATAACCTTTGTGAACACCTGCTTGGGCGTGCAGCCAAGGTCCAGCGCCGCTTCGACAAGCCGCTTGTCGATCTTCATGATGACCGTGTACAAAGGCAGGATCATGTACGGCAGGTAGTTATAGACCATGCCGAGGATAACCGCGCCGTTCGAGCGGATGAGGGACAGGGGAGAAAGACCGATCGAACGGATGAAGTTATTGATGATGCCGGTATCCTCCAGCATCGCGACCCACGCGAGCGTGCGAAGCAGGAAGCTCATGCACATCGGGAGCATGATGAGCATCTCCAGAAACCGCTGCGTCAGCGGCTTGCACTGCGCAATGAAATACGCGACCGGGTAGCCGATGACAAGGCAGATAAGCGAGGCGAACAGGCTCAGCCAGATCGAGCGCAGGAAGATCGGGAGATACGTTCCCATGGAGGTGAGGTTTGCAAATGTAAACTCGCCTGTGATAGAGTCGGTGAGCGCGTAATAAAAGACGATGCAAAGCGGGATGAGCGTAAAGAGAATCATCCACACGATATACGGCGCGGAAAGAAGCTTACTCTTCATCTTCGGCTTCCTCCTGTGCGTCGGCGATCTCGTCGTATTCCGCACTGTAGGACGAATAGTCGCCGTAGAGACCGGAATATTCACTCTTGTGCATGATGTGAATATCCTCCGGGTTCAGACGAATGCCGATGTAGGAGTCGACGGGGCAGTAGTCCGTCGTCTGGATGAGCCACTTGAAACCCTTAAAGTCGACAATCGTATCATAGTGGACACCCTTGAAGGTGACAGATGTCACTGTACCGCAGAGGTGGCCCTCCTCGGGCGGAACGATGTCGATGTCTTCCGGGCGGATGACCACGTCGACCGGTTCGTTCTTCTCGAAGCCCTTGTCCACGCACTGGAACTTGCGGCCGAAGAACTTGACGAGGTAATCATCGAGCATTACGCCATCGAGAATATTGGACTCGCCGATGAAGTCCGCAACGAACGCGTTCTTGGGCTCGTTGTAGATATCCTGCGGCGTGCCGATCTGCTGGATCTTGCCCTTGTTCATGACGACAATGGTGTCGGACATGGTAAGCGCCTCTTCTTGATCGTGCGTGACGTAGATAAACGTGATGCCCATGCGCTGCTGGATGTTTTTGAGCTCGTTCTGCATGTCCTTGCGGAGCCGAAGGTCAAGCGCGCCGAGCGGCTCGTCGAGCAGCAGCACCTGCGGCCGGTTCACGAGAGCGCGCGCAATAGCAACACGCTGCTGCTGGCCGCCGGAAAGAGACGTGACGCGCCGGTTCTCGAAGCCCTTGAGGCTCACGATCTCGAGCATCTCCGTCACGCGTTCGTCGATCTCCTCTTCAGAGAGCTTGGCAAGTCTTAACCCAAACGCGATGTTGTCATATACGTCCAGATGGGGAAACAGCGCGTATCGCTGGAAGACCGTATTGATCTTTCGTTTATAGGACGGCACGTCGTTGATGCGCTGTCCATTAAAAAACACATCGCCGGACGTAGGCGTCAGAAAACCACCGATAATTCGCAGCGTTGTAGTTTTTCCGCATCCACTGGGACCCAGCAATGTGAGGAACTCTTTGTTGTTGATGTACAGATTGATACCGTCGAGAATGGTCTCGCCATCCTCAAATGTCATGGAAAGATTCGACAAGCGAATGAGCTTTTCGGACATTTATCATCCCCCGTTTCGTTATGTATTTTTGCATAGGAAATACGCGCAGGCTGTACCCCCGACGCGTACTAAGAGAAATATATATGGTACACCCCCCTTTGTCAATAAAAATCGTGAAAAATTCTGACGAAATTTATTGCAAAGAGGGGGAGATTATCAGGAAAAGTATTCAGAGACGAAACTTACGTCCGAAACCTGGAAGGTTTTTCCGTTCAGATAGGCAAGGCCGCCTGCGTCGGTGGTAAATTGGAAGGTGAGCTTGTAAGAATAGAGCGCCTGAATTTTGCGGTCGTACTGCTTATCGAGCTTCCCGTATTTTCCGTCTCCAAGCAGCGGCCAGCCCGCCGCCGCCATCTGGGCCCTGATCTGATGCGTCCGACCGGTAATGAGCTCGCACTCAACAAGGGACAATCCATTTTTCGATTGCAGGACCTGATATTTTGTTGCGCAGGTCTTCGCGCCCTTCTGCGGCGTTTTCGTGACATAGACGCGGTTCTTGACGGCGTCCTTAAATAGGTACCCTTCTAACGTCCCGGCGGCTGGCTTCGGCGTTCCATGGACGATGCACAGATACCGCTTGTCGATCTCCCGGTCTTTGATCTTTTGGTTCAGAATGCGCAGCGCCTCGGCGGTTTTCGCCGCGATGACGATGCCGCCGGTGTTTCGGTCGATGCGATTGCAAAGCGCGGGCGTGAACGCATTTTCCTCCCGCGGCCGCCATTCGCGTTTGGCGTACAGATAGGCCTGAATGTGGTCGATGAGCGTCTTACCGTATTCCGAGCCGTCGTAGGGATGGACGGCCTGCCCGGGCTTTTTGTCGACGAGCAGAATGTTTTCGTCCTCATAGACAATATTGAGCTTCGGTACGTTAACCGTGAGGTAGGCGTTTTCCTGCTTGGGGGTGTCAAAAAACTCGTCGTTGATATAGAGCTGGACCGTATCGCTGAGATGGAGCCTCGTATCGCGTTCTGCTCGCTTGCCGTTGATTTTAATTCGCTTGAGGCGGATGTATTTTTGAAGCAGCGAAGCGGGGAGCAGCGGAACGGATTTGGAGACAAACCGGTCGAGGCGCTGGCCCTCGTCGTTTTTGCCGATGGAAAGTTCCTTCATATCGAAATCTCCTTGTCAAAATGGAGCCTTTTTATATAGCAACGTGATTTTATCATGGCTTCGCGGCGGTGTAAAGCGCGGGCTTTGCGGGAATTTTGAAAAAAGACAAAAATTTTTGGAAAAAGCATTTGACTTTCCGGCCTTCTTTCGATATAATATCCATCGCACGATTATGGATTGGAGGGCGCTATGCTGCTGGAACTTCGCAAGCTGATGACGAGCCCCGGCGAAACGCTGCCCTTTGAGACGAGCGTCGATTTAAGCGACATGCCGTTTGGCGGCTGCAAGCCGGTAACAGAGCCCGTCCTTGCAAAAGGACAGGTGCGGAACACGGCGGGCGTGCTGGAGATGACCGGCACGGTCGAGACGGTTCTGCATGGAATCTGCGACCGCTGCGCGACAGCGTTCACAAGGCCTGTGCAGTATCCCCTTCGCGCGGTGCTGACGCCAGAGCCGGAGAGCGACGACTTTGAAGACCCGTGGGTCTTCGAACTGCAAAACGACTGTGCGGATCTCGACGACATCGTGACCACCACCTTTGTGCTGAACATGGACAGTAAACTCCTGTGCAGCGAAGATTGCAAAGGACTCTGCTCCCGGTGCGGAGCAAACCTGAACCTTGGGCCTTGCGGCTGCAAGCCCGAACCCGATCCCCGCTTTGCTGCCTTACAGCAGTTATTGGACAAAAAGTAGACAATATGCCCAAGCGGCATTTCAACCAAGGAGGTGTACCAAATGGCAGTACCCAAGAGAAAAGTATCCCGCGCGAGAAGAGATAAGAGACGCAGCTCCCACTGGAAACTGGCGATCCCGGGCGTTGTTGCTTGCCCCAAGTGTGGCGAGCCCCGCCTGCCTCACAGAGCCTGCAAGGCTTGCGGCTATTACAATGGCCGTGAAGTCATTTCTGTTGAAGCTAAGTAAGTTCGCTCGATACGAGAATGAGAGGGAGGTTGTACGTAGCCTCCCTCTTTTCTTATTCTGTTGCTTGTGTGAAGATAAGCTCGGTGTAAGTAGAGAAAATGCCAACGTCGCTGCGTGAATCCTCCATGTATTGCGTAGGGGGCGATGCCCACATCGCCCCAAGGGCACGAACGAATTCGCCGAAGATTTCCGTAAAAACGATTTGTACCGCCGGGTCGATGTGGGCATCGACCCCTACGGAGCGGCTGCTTCTGTGTAAGAGGGAGGTAATATCTATGGCAAAACCGATTGTAGCGATCGTAGGCCGGCCGAACGTCGGCAAATCGATGCTGTTTAATAAACTGACCGGAAAACGCATGGCGATTGTCGAGGACACGCCGGGCGTGACGCGCGACCGGATCTATGGCGAATGCGACTGGAACGGGCGGAGCTTCGCGCTCGTCGATACCGGCGGCATTGAGCCGGGCACAAACAGCGAGATGCTGAAGTTTATGCGCCGGCAAGCTGAGATCGCGATCGAGACCGCGACGGTTATCATTATGGTCGTGGACGTGACGGTCGGACTGACCGCTGCTGACAGCGAGGTCGCAGCGATGCTCAAAAAGTCCAAAAAGCCCGTCGTTCTGGCTGTCAACAAGTGCGACCGCACGGGCGGCGTGAACCCGGAGGTCTACGAGTTTTATTCGCTGGGGCTTGGCGATCCGATCGAAGTTTCCGCGGTCCACGGCCACGGTACGGGCGATATTCTGGACGCTTGCGTGGAAAACTTCCCGGACACGGACGACGAGGAATATGACGAGGACGTCATCAGGGTTGCCATCATCGGCAAGCCGAACGTCGGCAAGTCGAGCCTTCTCAACCGGATCTTGGGCGAAGAGCGCGTGATCGTCTCCAACATCGCCGGTACGACGCGCGACGCGATCGACAGCTACTTTGAAAATGAGTTCGGCAAGTACCTGTTCATCGACACCGCCGGTATGCGCCGCAAGTCCAAGGTCGACGATGCGGTCGAGAAATATTCGAACCTGCGCTCCGTCTCAGCCATCGAGCGCGCGGACGTGTGCCTGATTCTGATTGATGCGAACGAGGGCGTGACTGAGCAGGACACGAAGGTCGCCGGGCTCGCCCATGAGGCGGGAAAGGCCTGCATCATCGTTGTCAACAAGTGGGATATGGTCGAAAAAGACACGAACACGATGCAGAAGATGACGGATGATATCCGCCGGGACCTGAGCTACATGACCTACGCGCCGGTGCTGTTTATTTCCGCGCTTACTGGCCAGCGGGTCGACAAGCTCTTCGAGATGGTCAACGCCGTTTCCAACCAGAACTCCATGCGCATCACGACGGGCATGCTCAATAACATTCTCGAGGATGCGACCGCGCGCGTCCAGCCGCCCACGGACAAGGGAAGACGGCTCAAGATCTACTATATGACGCAGGTCGGCGTGAAGCCGCCGCACTTTGTGATCTTCTGCAACGACGCAAGGCTTTTCCATTTCTCCTACCAGCGGTATCTGGAAAACCAGATCCGCGCCGTCTTTGGCCTTACCGGAACGCCGGTCAAGATCACCATCCGCCAGAAGGGCGACAAGGAAGAACTCTGACAAAAAGCATTCCCGGGAGAAGTGCGTCTTCTTCCGGGAATTTTGAAAAAGGGGAGAGGCATATGAAACTGGAGGAACGCAGCGTCACGTTACGAGATGGCACTCTCGCATTGCTTCGCAGTCCGCAGCCCTCGGACGCGGAGCAGCTGAACGCATATCTGCGCCTGACAAGCGCTGAGACGCACTTCATGGTGCGCTACCCCGAAGAGTGCAGCCAGTCCACAGAGGCCGCGCAGAAGCGCTTGCAGGCGATGCTGGATAGCGAAAGAAACTTCATGCTGGCCGCGTTCATAGACGGTGAGCTCGTCGGAAACTGCGGCGTGAACGAAATTGCCGACCGCCTCAAAATGCGCCACCGCGCGTCGCTTGGCATTTCCATCAAGAAAAAGGCGTGGGGCCTCGGCCTTGGCACGGTTCTGATTTCCCGTGCGTTGGAGCAGGCGAAGGAAAACAGATTTACGCAGGTGGAGCTCGGCGTGTTTGCCGACAACGAGCGCGCCATCTATCTTTACCGGAAGCTCGGCTTTACCGAGATGGGCTGCATCCCAAAGGCGTTTTGCCTCAAAGACGGCACGTACCGCGACGAAGTACAGATGGTGAAGTTTCTGTAGGCACATCCTTCGTAGGGGCGGACGACTCTGTCCGCCCGCAGAAAAAACCGATTTTACGGAAAACCATGGCGAATACGTAACTTCCCAAGGGCGGACAGAGGCATCCGCCCGTACGAAAAGGTACGAGGATGCGCTCGGAGAAACAAAATTGTTTGATGAGAAAAAGAGAGGAAGTCTATGAGTCCGTTTTTATTGTTGGCCGCGCTGGTGCCCGCCGCGTTTCTGATGGTGCAGGTGTACCGGCTCGACCGGATCGAAAAGGAGCCGGCGGGGCTTTTGCTGAAGCTGGCGCTGTTCGGCGCGCTGTCGGGCTTAGCCGCGGGCGCGATCGAGGGCGCGCTCACGCGCGTGCTGGATGTGACGCTTGGCGGCGGCATGCTGCGGCTGATGCTGGAGAATTTTCTGGCCGTCGCGCTGGTGGAGGAAGCCTGCAAGCGCTGGGTCGTGCTGAAATTCGCGTGGCGCCATCCGGCGTTCGACTACCGGTTCGACGCGGTGGTCTACTGTGTGTTTTCGGCGCTCGGGTTTGCGGCGCTGGAGAATATTCTCTACGTCGCGGAATACGGCTTTGCCGTCGCGGTATCGAGAGCGCTGTTGTCTGTGCCGGGGCACTGCTTTTTTGCCGTGTACATGGGCATTTACCTCGGGCAGGCGAAGATGGCCGAGCGGGCGATGCAGTGGTATTATATCGAGCTCCCCGATGAATCGCCCGGGCAGTATCTGCGCGCGAGCCTGCTTGTCCCGACGCTGCTGCACGGCTTCTGGGATTTCAGCCTCAGCGTGGGCGGCTGGCTCATGACGGTCCTTTTTTATCTGTTTGTCCTCGCGTTTTTCATCGACGCATACCGCAAGCTGCGCTTTGCCGCTGGTTCCGACGAACAGCTCTGAAAGATGGTTCCCGTTTAGGCGTGATCAATAAAAAATATAACGCATCGGCGGGAATTTTTGGTGAAGTTCTTGCAGGATGCTAAAAATAATTGTATAATGCAAATAGATTTTCAGGAGCTCGCGCAGAATCTGCCGGGCTCCTGCTCAAAACTCGGAATTACGGTGGCGAAATGCCGAGAACAGAGCTTCTGTGACGTGAGAACCGAAATTCAGGTTAAGGGAGTTTTTGCAATGGCTGTCTTTTTTGTCAATGGCAAAGAGGTCGAGGTACCAAAAAATCAGAAGCTGCTGCGGTACCTGCGCGACGAGCTGCATCTCACGTCCGTGAAGGACGGCTGCTCGGAGGGCGCGTGCGGCGCGTGTACGGTGATCATCGACGGCGAGACCATCCGCGCGTGCACGCCGATGACCGACCGGCTGGAGGGAAAACATATTATTACCGTCGAGGGGCTTACCGACGAAGAAAAAGAGCTCTATACGTACGCTTACGGCGAGGCCGGAGCCGTGCAGTGCGGCTTCTGTATTCCGGGTATGGTGCTGTGCACGAAGGCGCTTCTCGATCAAAACCAGAACCCGACGGACGCGGAGATCCGCTATGCGCTGCGAAACAATTATTGCCGCTGTACGGGCTATGTGAAGATCATCGCGGCCGTGCGTCTGGCGGCGAAGCTTTTAAGAGAGGGCGGCGCGATCCCGGCTCCCTCGGAAACCGACTGGAAGGTCGGCTCGAGCGTCCACCGTCTGGACGTGGAGGAAAAGGTGCTGGGCTACGGCAAGTATCCCGATGACTGCTATGTGCCGTATATGACCTACGGCTCGGCCGTCCGCGCGAAATACGCCCGGGCGCGCGTCAAATCGATCGACGCGTCCAAGGCGCTTGCGCTTCCCGGCGTGTGCGCAGTTCTGACGGCGGACGATATCCCGGGCTCGAACCTCGTTGGCCACATTAAGCACGACCAGTATACGCTCGTGCCTGTCGGCGGCCTGACGCACTACCTCGGAGACGCGATTGCCCTCGTTGTGGCAAACGACCCCGAGACGCTCGAGAAGGCGAAAAAGCTTGTGCAGGTCGACTACGAGGTGCTTCCGGCCGTCCACAGCCCGTTTGAGGCGATGAAGGACGACGCGCCGCACGTCTTTGACGAAGAGGGCACCAACTTACAGGCCATCCGTCATGTGAGCCGCGGCGACGCGGCGGGCGCGATCGCAAGATCCAAATACGTGATCTCCCGGCACTTTGAAACGCCGTGGACCGAGCACGCGTTCCTGGAGCCAGAGTGCGCGGTTGCCTATATTGACAGAGACGGCGACGTGATGCTGCTGACGACCGACCAGTCGTCCCATACGACGCTGCATGAGTGTTCGCTGCTGCTGGGCACAAAGAAGATTAAGGTCGAAAACCAGCTCGTGGGCGGCGGCTTCGGCGGAAAAGAGGACATGTCCGTCCAGCACCACGCCGCGCTCATTACCTACGTGACGCATCTGCCGGTCAAGGTGAAGCTCTCGAGAGCCGAGTCTTTGCTCGTGCATCCCAAGCGCCACCCGTTCTGGATGGATTTTACGATCGGCTGCGACGAAAACGGTATCATTCAGGGCGTGCAGGCGGAGGTCGTGTCCGATACCGGCGCGTTTGCCTCCCTCGGCGGCCCCGTTCTCGAGAGGGCCTGCACCCACGCGGCAGGACCCTACGCCTATGAAAACTTTGAGATCAAGGGCCGCGCGTATTATACGAACAATCCTCCCGCGGGCGCGTTCCGCGGCTTCGGCGTGACGCAGACGTGCTTTGCAATTGAGAGCCTGCTCAACGAAATGGCGGAGAAAATCGGCATCAGCCCGTGGGAAATCCGCTACCGCAACGCGATCCGTCCGGGAGGTGTGCTGCCGAACGGCCAGATCGTGGGCGCGGAGACAGGGCTTGTCGAGACGCTCGAGGCCGTGAAGCCTGCGTTCGACGAGGCAGTGAAGGCCGGAAAGCCGGTCGGCCTTGCCTGCGCGATGAAAAACGCGGGCGTCGGCGTGGGTTTACCGGACTATGGCCGGTGTAAGCTCATCGTCGAGGAGGACGAAAAGCTTCATATCTACGCGGGCGCGTCGTGCATTGGGCAGGGACTCGGCACGGTTCTCGTGCAAATGTGCGTAACGTCTACGCCGCTTTCGCGTGACCAGATCGTCTACGAGCGCTCGAACACGTGGATCGCGCCGGACTCCGGCGATACCTCGGGCTCACGCCAGACGCTCATCACGGGCGAAGCGTGCCGCAGAGCGTGCGAAAAGTTCTGCGCGGCGTTCGATGGACACACGATGAAGGACCTCAATGGGCAGGAATTTTACGGCGAATATTACGCGAAAACAGACCCCCTCGGCGCAGACAAACCGAATCCGGTTTCCCATGTGGCATATGGCTACGCAACGCAGATGTGCATCCTCGACAAAAAGACCGGAAAGCTCGAGAAGATCGTCGCAGCGCATGACGTGGGCAAGGCCGTGAACCCCCGGTCGTGCGAGGGACAGATCGAAGGCGGCGTGGTCATGAGCATGGGCTACGCGCTGCGCGAGCAGTACCCAATCGATGAAAATTGCAAGCCCATCGACAAATACGGAAAGCTCGGGCTTTTCCGCGCGCATGAAATCCCCGAGATCGACGCGATCGTCATTGATAAGCCCGGTCTGGACGTGGCCTGCGGGGCCATCGGCATCGGAGAAATTACGTCGATTCCCACTGCGCCCGCGATTGCCGAGGCCTATTACCAGTATGACCACGAGCGCAGGACCGTTCTGCCGCTTGCACATACGCCGTATGAAAGGAAGGTGTGAGTATGGCTGTCAAAAAACGCTTTCCCTATAAGGCCGCGCTCGTGGCCTGCAACGGCGGCTGCCGCGCAACGGCAGATTGCGAATACGGCTGCGTCGCGTGCGGACTATGCGTCGGCGTGTGCAAATTTGACGCGATCGAGATAAACGACCTCGGCGTGGCGCAGGTGAACGAAGGCAAGTGCATCGCCTGCGGCGCCTGCGTGCGCGAATGCCCGCGCGAGCTCATCCACATTCACGAGTGCGCGAACCCCATCGTCGTCAAGTGCTCCAACAAAGACTTGGGCAAAAACGCCCGCAAATACTGCGAGGTTTCCTGCATCGGCTGCGGCCTGTGCGAAAAGGCGTGTCCCGCCGGGGCCATCACCGTGACGGAGAACCTGTCGCATATCGAAGAAAGCATCTGCCTGTCCTGTGGGCAGTGCGCGGTCAAGTGCCCGCGCGGAGCCATTGTCGACCTCCGAGGCATTCTGACAGACTAACATCATAGAGCGCTCGAAGATCGTTCCTCGGGCGCTCTTCCTGCGTCTGGAAAACGGGATTGCTTTTTGAACGCAAACCGGGTAGAATGGAAGTACAATGAAAAAAGGAGCGTGTTAGCTTTGACACACGAACCGACGCTTGTCATCATGGCCGCCGGAATGGGCAGCCGCTTCGGCGGGCTCAAGCAGATGACACCGGTAGACGAGGAAGGGCACTTCATCATCGACTTTTCGCTCTATGACGCGTATCAGGCGGGCTTCCGCCGGGTAGCTTTCATCATCAAGCGCGAAATCGAGCAGACGTTCCGCGAGACGATCGGCGCGCGCATGGAGAAATTCTTCCATGTCGACTACGTCTATCAGGAGCTGGACCGTCTGCCGGAGGGGTTCGCGGTTCCCGAGGGACGCAAAAAGCCATGGGGCACGGCGCACGCGGTGGCCTGCTGCCGGGGCGTGGTGGAAGGTCCGTTTGCCGTCATCAACTCCGACGATTTTTACGGCCGGGGCGCGTATGAGGCAATTTATCGTTTCCTGACGGAAAACAAAGCGCCGCACCACTACGCGATGCTCGGCTATCAGCTGCGCAACACCGTGACGGAGTTCGGCTCGGTCGCGCGCGGCGTGTGCCACGTGCAGGACGGAATGCTGCTGGATATCACCGAGCGGACAAAAATCTTCAAGCGCGGGCAGGACGCGGCCTATACGGAAGACGGCGAGATGTTTGTGCCCCTGTCGGGAGACAGTCTTGTTTCCATGAACTTCTGGGGCTTTACGCCAGAAATTCTGGACGAGATCTGGAACGCGTTCCCGGCGTTTTTGGCGGAAAATCTTCCGGTGAACCCGGAAAAGTGCGAGTTCTATCTGCCGACGTTCGTGGGAAGCCGGTTGGCGGATGGAAAGGTCCGCGTGCGTGTGCTGCCGTGCATGGAAACGTGGCACGGTGTGACATACAAAGAAGACCTCGACAGCGTGAAATCGGCCATCGGGCAACTCAAGCGGGAAGGAAAATACCCCGCGAGGCTTTGGGAATAATATCGGCACGCAAAACGCCCGCGCAGAGCAGCTGCTGCTCCGCGCGGGCGATTTTTGGTTGGTTGTATGGTGGTTGTTTGTGTCAGGCCTGTGTGTGATATGAACCGATGGCATCCCTCCAAAAAGAAATTTCCTTCACTAATGCTGTTACCAAATTGTAACCTCTTTGCTTCCATTATAGCCGAAATCCTCTGCGGCGCAAGCTAAGAATTCTTAAATTTTTTTGAATTCTGCGCCCCGGTTGTCAAACGGCGCACGATCCGGTATAATAGCGGAAAGAAAACACAGCGGGAGGATTCGAGCATGGCGGACAGACTGGGACAGGAAAAGGACAATAAACGCAGCAAAACACTTCTGACGGTGGCCGTGGTGCTGGTGGTTTTGAACGTGCTGCTGTTTTTCCTTGTGCCGACGCAGAAGACGATTTCCTATGATGAGGACGCGGTCATCTACAGCGTTTCGGACGAGCGCTATGAAAAGCCCTGCCATGTGACGCTTACAGGAACGCTCACGCAGAGCGTGCTGTTGAAGGATGTGTTCGAGGGCTCGCTGTACATTACCGATGTGCCGGGGCTGGAAGAGAACATGACGATCCGCCTGACGCGGCAAAATGGCGTCTGGGAGGGCCATATTTACGACTGGGCAGGGCAGATCATCTCGACTGGTGTTTGGGATGTGGAGGCGACGAAGGATTTTGAGCACGTCACCATCGCCTTTGCCACAACGTATGAGAGAACCGGCTCTCAGGTGCAGGCAAGCTTCGACCGGGGCAGCGCGACGTTTCTGAGCCTCGGCGCGCCCAACCGGGCGTATGCGCTGCGGCAGCTTCAGGAGCTGATTTTGAAGCAGAACTGAATTTCAATCCCCCGTACCGCGGGCCGTGCGCAGACGCATGGGCGCGATGCGGGGGATTTCCTATTGACAGAGTTTCAAGCCTGCTCTATAATATCGTCAAACGATATCATATAACGATAATAGGGGGGATAAACATGCCGCGCAGGCCGCTTGAAAATCTGACGGAATCGATGTTCTATGTACTGCTGGCGCTCAAAACGCGCCCGATGTGCGGCATGGAGATCGCCGCGTTTTTAGAGCGGGCGACAAACGGGCGGCTTCGCATCGGCCCGGCGACGCTCTACACGGTGCTTTCTAAATTTGAAGAGGTACAGTACATTGAGGAAATCGCCGTCGAGGGCCGCAAGCGCACCTACCGCATCACCTCGCGCGGCATGGACGCGTACAATGCGGAACTTGGCCGCCTGACGGCGTGTTTGCGGGACGCGGAAGCGATCGGAGGGCTGCTGCATGAATGAGATTACGAAAAAACAGCGCTGGGTGCTCGTCCCGTGCCCGGATTACGATGTGCCTGCGATGGAAAGCTGGCTCGAGGAGCAGGCGATGCAGGGGATGTTTTTATCGAAGGACGACGGATTTTTCCTCGGCCTTGCGTGCTTCGAAACCGGAAATCCAAAACGCGTTCGATACCGGCTGGACGCAGTTCCGAAAGAGAAGGCGTTTTCCGAATTTGACGAAAAAAAGCAGGCGGCCATCGCGCTGGCAGAAGAGATGGGCTGGGAGTTTGTCGCGGAATGGAAGGAGTTTCTGATCTACCGCTGCGGTGACGCGCACCTTCCCGAGCTCAACACAGACCCTGCCGTGCAGGCTTTATCTTTAAAGCGCGTGCAGAATGCGCTTGCTGACCGGGTGTTTTCGACGTGCTATTATCTGTTTTTATACCCGATCCTGCTGTTTCTTTTGCAGCAGCCTACGTTTTTGCTCGGCGTTCTGACGGTTGGGACCACTCGGTTTCTGGCGCTGGTCCTGGTTACCATCGTGCAGACGTGGGGCGCGGTGCGCGACTGGAGCAGGCTGCGAAGGCTCCGCAGACATTTGCAGGCCGGCGGCCGCATCGAGCACACGGACGGCTGGCGCGAGGAGAAAAAACGCTGCCTTGCGGGCAAGATCATCAGGCCTATCTTAACTGCCGTCTGGCTCGTTCTGCTTGTTAGCATGATGGTCATGCCGCGGCTGCATCCGGACGCCTTGGCCATCGATGCAGGCGAAGCGCCGCTTCCGACGCTCTCCAGCTTTGCCACTTTTCCGGTAGATGAAACGGACGACCGCTATGAACTGACGCTGGATGAAACGCACGACCTGCTCGCTCCGGAGCGTTACAGCCTGCGAGAGCAAAGCATGGGCACGATCTACGAAGCGGACTACTACGAGCTGCGCGCGCCGTGGCTGGCCGGGTGGCTGGCAAACGATCTGCGCCGGTACGATGAAGGGCGTGCATTCCGCCTGTTTTCCGGGCACACGCGCGAGCTGACGGAGCTCGCACTTCCGGAAGATCTGGACGCTTCCATGGCGCGCTGCTATCAGAACCAGTACGGCGCGTACCGGCTGCTGCTGCAAAAGGGCAAAAAACTTCTCTCCGTGACGCTCTGGTGGCCGAAGATTGAGACGTTCCCTGCCGGACACATCGCCCGGACGCTGCTGGAAAGTATGGAATAATCCGGACGTTCTAGTCGAGCCGTAGGGGCGGACGCCTCTGTCCGCCCCATGAGAAGTTACGAATTTGCCGGAGATTTTCGTAAAAACCGGATTTTTCTGCGGGCGGAAAGCCGCGTCCACCCCTACGCAAGAACGTACACATATGCAAAAAAATCCGGGGTGCGTCCGTTTGAACGGCACCCCGGATTTTTTGTTTAATATCCGGCCCGGCGGCTGACGACGTGCGTGACGGGCTTGCCGGTCAGGAAGTTGTCGAGATTTTCCATGCAGATATCCCAGATGGCCGTCTGCACGTCGGGACTGCTGTCAAAGCTCGGCCCCGCGATGTGCGGCGTAAGGAGAACATTTTCCATGTCCCAGAGGGGCGAAGCTTCCGGAAGCGGCTCGGTTTCGAGAACGTCCAGAATCGCGCCGCCCAAGTGCCCGCGTTCGAGCGCGAATACCAAATCGTCATTTCGAACGAAGCTCCCGCGCCCGACGTTCACAAAGAGCGCGCCCGGCTTCATCGCAAGCAGCCGCGGCCTCGTCATAAGGCCGGTTGTCTCTGGCGTGGACGGCAGGCAGTTCACCACGATATCGGCTTTTGGCAGCAGTTCGTCGAGAGATTCCATCGTGTACGCCTCGTCAAAGCCAGCGGGAACATCTGCCTTTTCCGTCCGGCGCACACCCGTAACCCTCGCGCCGAAGGCCTGCATGCGCCGCGCGACGTTCCCGCCGAGGTCGCCCATGCCAAGGACCAGCGCGCGCTTTCCGCAAATCGTCCGCGAAGATTTCCGCTGCTGCCAAATATGCGATTTCTGGTCGCGCCAATAGGCAGGCAGCGCCCGGTAAAACGCGACGATCGAACCCAGCACGAACTCGGAAATCACCGTCCCGAACGCGCCGGAGACGTTGCAGAGTGTTACCTGCTCCGGAAAGTGCTCCATCCGCGCGTACTTGTCCGCACCCGCCCACGTAAGCTGCAAGAGGGAAAGCGCCTTTGCCTTTACAAGCTGCTCTTGTTCCGGCTCTCCGATGATCATCTCCGCGCGGGAAAGCGTCGCGTCTAAATTCTGCAAGTCCTCCGCAAACATGAGCTCGCAGCGCGCGGAAAATCTGCGCTTGAGCTCTTTTTTGATTTCGTCATTGTGCTCTGCCAGAATCAGAACCCGTTTTTGTTCCATCTTCGCCTCCTCACACCAGCCGGATGAGGCCGCCAGATTTTTCGACGCCGGATTCAAACAGCGTCCGGCAAATGTTCACCAGATCAAACAGGTCCTCCACGCCCGCCGTCTCGCAGCACGAGTGCATCGCCAGCTGCGGAAGGCCGATGTCCGCCATCTCGACCGGCACGAGCGTGCTCGCAATCGAACCAAGGGTCGACCCGCCGGGAATATCCGAGCGGTTGGCGTAGATCTGCACCTTTGCGCACGCTCTTTGGCAGAGCTTGCGGTAGAGTGCGGCGGCTATGCCGCTTGTGGCGTAGCGCTGGTTGGCGTTAAATTTGAGGACCACGCCCTCGTTCAGGTACGGGCAGTTGCCGGGGTCTGCGAATTCCGGGTGGTTCGGGTGCTGCGCGTGCGCGTTGTCGCAGGAGAGAAGGAAGCTCTCATCTAACATCCGCGCAAGATGTCCGTTTGTGATGCCGAGAGAAGCCGCCATGCGCCGGATGGTATCTCGAAGCAGCGTAGACGCTGCGCCTTGCCGCGTTGCGCTTCCGACCTCCTCGTTGTCAAACACGCAGAAGACGGGGACGCAGGAGGCAGGCTTACTTGCGAGGAAGCCCTCAAGGGAAGCAAACACGCAGGCCAGATCGTCGAGCTTCTGGCTCGCAATATATTCCTCCTGCGCGCCGAAAATCGCGCCCGGCTGACGGACGTAGAGAGTTAAATCATGCCCCAGAATCTGCTCCGCGTCGCAGACTGCTGCCTCGGAGAGAAGCTTCAAAAAGCAGCCGCGGTTCTCGATCGAGCCCAAAAGCGGCAGCGTGTCGATATTTTCCAGCAGCTTCACCCCGTCGTTTGCCGCCCGGTTCATGTGAATGGCGAGGTTCGGGATGATGAGAAGGTCGCGGTCTATGTTCACGAGCCGCGTCTCAATGCCGTTTTCGGTGTCCACGAGCACTCTTCCCGCGATAGAAAGCGGCCGGTCGAACCACGGCGCCATCAGCATCCCGCCGTATTTTTCGGTTGAGAGCTGCAAATAGTGCCCCGCCGCGCGCTCGGGGTTCTCCTTGAGCTTGAAGCTTGGGCTGTCGCTGTGGCTCGCCGTCAGCATAAAGCCGCGCGCCGCTTCCTCCGGGATGCGGAAGGCGATGCAGGACGTGCCGCCGCGCGTCAGAAAATACTTCCCGCCATGGACAAGGTTCCACCGCGCGTTTTCTTCGAGCTCCGTGTACCCGGAAGCCAGCAGGCGGCGTCTCACGTTCTCAATGACATGATACGTGCTGGGACTTTTTTCGATGAATTGCAGAAGCTCTTTTGCAAGGGCCTTTTTCATACCGTGCCTCCAAAGATTTTATTTTCCTCATCATATCATGCGCGCGACCCGCTTGCAATCCATTTTCCCGGTACTTTTCAAACGCGGAAAAACGTGGTATGATAACCATATAAAATTATGAATTATGAGGCGATATGCTATGAAAAAAACCGTTCTTCGTTCCTACGCGAAGCTCATTGCCGCCTGCGGCGTCAACATCCAGAAGGGGCAGGAGGTCTTCATTCAGGCCGAGCTCGACCAGCCGGAGTTTGTGACGATGCTGGTCGAGGAGTGCTACAAATTAAAGGCCAAAAAGGTCGTCGTCGACTGGAACCACCAGCCGATCGAAAAGCTCCACGTGCGTTACCGGACGCTTACGACGATGTCGACGCTCGACAACTACGAGGAAGCCAGATGGCAGCACTATGTGGACACGATTCCCTGCCGGATTTACCTGATGTCCGAAGACCCCGACGGGCTCAAGGGCGTCAATCAGGAGAAGATGGCCAAGGCCCAGCAGAAAAAATACCCGATCATCAAGGGCTACCGCGACCAGATTGAAAACAAGTACCAGTGGTGCATTGCCGCCGTGCCGGGCGAAAAATGGGCGAAGAAGCTCTTCCCCGGCCTTCGCGCAAGTCAGGCCATCGAAAAGCTCTGGGAAGCGATCCTTGCGACCTCCCGTGTCACGGAAGACCCGATCGCCGCGTGGCAGGCACACAACAAAGACCTGCACGACCGGTGCGCGTACCTCAATTCTCTTCACATCAAAGAGCTTCACTATAAAGCCTCCAACGGCACGGATTTCCATGTCGGCATGATCCCCGAGGCCAGATTCTGCGGCGGCGCGGAAAAGAGCCTGCAGGGTATCGTCTTTAACCCGAACATTCCGTCCGAGGAGTGCTTCATCTCCCCGATGCGCGGAAAAGCAGAGGGCATCGTCTACTCCTCGAAGCCCCTTTCCTACCAGTCGCAGCTCATCGACCGCTTCTGGATCCGCTTCCACGAGGGAAAGGCCGTCGAGTGGCACGCAGAGGTAAATAACGACCTTCTCACAAAGCTCATCGAAATGGACGAGGGAAGCGCATACCTCGGCGAATGCGCACTCGTGCCGTTCGATTCTCCTATCAATCAGTCCGGCATTTTGTTCTACAATACGCTCTTTGACGAGAACGCCTGCTGCCATCTCGCGCTCGGCATGGGCTTTGCCGACACGATCGACGGCTTCGAGAACCGGACACTCGATGAATGCCGCAAGCTCGGCGTGAACGACTCGATGATCCATGAGGACTTCATGATCGGTACGGCTGACCTCTGCATCGACGCGACCTGCGAAGACGGCAAAACCGTCCCGATTTTCCGGAACGGCACCTGGGCCTTCTGAGCGCCTGCATAAAGAAGAAAAAATCCCCCGCAAAGATGGAATGCTGCTGTCCGTCTTTTGCGGGGGATGCTTTATCACTTACACACCAAGATAGCCCTTCAGCACCCGGAGCGTATGCTCTACGCCATCCAGATGGCTCCGTTCGTAGCCGTGGCTTGCGTAGACGCCGGGGCCGATGAGACCGTGCCGGATATCAAAGCCCGCGCGGAGCGTCGCCTCCACGTCCGAGCCGTAGTGCGGGTAAACGTCGAGCGCGTAGTCGGCGTGCTCCTTTTTTGCCGCATCAATGAGCTTGCCAACGACTTCGTAGCTGTAGGGCCCGCCGGAATCCTTGACGCAGATGGAGACCTGCTTTTCCGTGCACGTAAGCCCGTCTCCCACGCAGCCCATGTCCACGCTGATGGACTCCGTCACACCGGAGGGAACAGAGCCAGACCCGCCGTGGCCGACCTCTTCGTAGACCGTCACATGCGCGTAGACCCGTCTTGCGGGCGTTTTGCCGGTATCATGGAGGTATTTTGCCAGCCCCAGCAGCACGCCGACGGAGAGCTTGTCGTCTAAAAAGCGGCTTTTGATGTAGCCAGACGAGGTGATTCTCGTGCGCGGCTCGAGGCAGACGATGTCCCCTACCTCGATTCCGAGCGCGCGCGTGGCCTCCGCCGTCTTCACATCCTCGTCGAGCACGGCCTCGACCGTGTCAAACGTGCGCTTGGCCTCGCCGTATTCGCCGTTTACATGCACCGAGGCGTTGCACAGCTGCACCGTACCCTCGATGATCTTGCCGGTTCTCGTGTGGACGCGGACGTTTTCCGTTTCCGCGTTTTCCGCGCGCAGGCCGCCAAGGGGCGTGAGCTTTAGCCGGCCGTTTGCCTTGATCTCTGCCACCATCGCGCCCAGCGTGTCGGTGTGCGCCTGCAGGAAAAGCGCATCATCTTTGTCTGCTCCGCCGAGGTCTGCCAGAACGCCGCCCTTCGTCGTGATTTTTGCCGCAAAGCCAAGCGCTTCAAACGCCTCTTTGACCCATGTGGCCGCCTTCTGCGTATAGCCGGACGGGCTGTCGATGGCGAGCAGTTCACATGCCTTCGTCGCCGCAAACTCCGCGTACTTTCGTTCCATTCTGCATCTCTCCTGTCAAAATTTCTGTTTTCCTGATTGTAGCACAATTACAGCGCACATGCACCATAAAAATAACTGCCGGACGCATTGCACTTTTGCGCCGGATGTGCTATGGTATAGAAACTGTTAAAAAAGAAGGTCGTGTCCAAATGACAGTTCGATATCTCGCCTGCCTCGTGCTGGGCTATCTCATCGGCTCTCTGAGCGTTTCCATTCTGATTTCCAAATACATCTTCCATCAGGACGTGCGCACGCTCGGAAGCGGCAACGCGGGCGCGGCCAATGCGGCTCGGACGCTCGGCCCTCGCGTAGGCGCGCTCACGCTGTTGGGCGATTTTCTCAAGGGCATCATCTCGATGCTCCTCGGCTCGTGGCTCGGCGGGACGACCGGGCTTGCCATTGCGGGCGCGGCCTGCATGATCGGTCACTGCTTTCCCATCTACTTTGGCTTCAAAGGCGGAAAGGCCGTGGCAACGGCGGTAGCGGTCGCGCTGATGCTTGACTGGCGCGTGTTTTTAAGCGCCTTTGCCGTCTTTGCCGTGGTCGCAGCGCTGACGAGAACTGCGTCGGTGTCCTCCATGGCGGCCTCCGTTGCCGTTGCGGCGATGACCCCGGTCTTCACGAAAAATCCTGTGCTCATTTCGCTCGGTATTTTCACGTGTCTTCTTGTGCTGCTCATGCACCGCAGCAACATCCGAAGACTCATCCAGGGCACCGAGCCGAAGTTCCATTTCGGCAAGCACCCCGAAAAAGAATAACGAAAAAGCTCCCCATATAGCGGACCGCGCAAACCGTCGCGGCAGCTCTATGGGGAGTTTTTTGTAGGCGTGTCCGAGCGGGCGCGTAGGGGGCGATGCTAAATCGTCCCGCGAAGTTTCGAAGCTTAACCGATGCCGAAGAGCCCTGCAATCAGGTTCAAAGCCCCGGCCAGCACCATGACGGCGATGGCGTTCAGCTTCGTTTTGCGCAGAAGAAGCAAGCTCAGCGCGAAGATGAAGACCATGAGAAGATCGGTGCTTCCAAGCACCACCGTGCGCCCGCCCCAGAAGGCGCTTAATAAAATCGTCACGCCTGCTGACGCGATCATCACCACGACCGCCGGACGAAGCGAGCCGAGTACGCTCTGGAGAACCGACAGGTTCCGATATTTGAGATAGAGCTTCGCAATCAGCGTGACCAGAATGCACGCAGGCAGAATGCATCCGAACGTTGCAACCAGTGCGCCCGGAACGCCTGCGATTTTGGTTCCCACAAACGTCGCCGCGTTGACGGCAATGGGGCCGGGCGTCATTTCTGCGATCGTGACGAGGTTTGCAAACTCCGTCAGGTCGAGCCAGCCGTGCGCCCAGACAATCTGCGCCTCGATGAGCGGCATCGCTGCGTAGCCCCCTCCGAAACTGAGAGCCCCGATCTGCAGGAAGCTTAAAAATAGTTGCAGGTAGATCATGTGGCCTTCCTCCTTTTTGCAAGCACCGTCCGCAAAACGCCGAGCGCGATGCAGGCGAGGATAATATAGACCACGTTCACGCGGAAGATACACGCGGCGAGAAATGCCGCGACCATAATAAAATCGGAAACAGCGCTTTTCTGCTTCACAACGCCGCCTCCCATGTCCCACACGACGGAAGCGATCACCGCGCCAACGCCCGCCTGCATGCCGGAAAGGAGCTTACTGACGATGAAATTATCGCGAAAGAGCTCATAAAAATACGAAATGACCGTGATGATCACAAACGGCGGAATGATTGTTGCAATAATCGCAACGATCGCGCCGAGAAGCCCCGCGAGCTTGTAGCCCACGACAGTATACTGCGTCCCGGCGGATAAGTAAAATACGATTTGACAAGCCGCACCATCCAGGACGCCCGGATGGTGCGGCTTTGTGCAGATTCTGGTGCAAGTTTATAACATATCGCGCAAGCGATGGACCGCATTGGACATGCAACCGAAACGTGTGGCTCACGCTTCGCGCCGCAGCACGCGGTAGACAAAGTCCATGTCGAGCCCGGCGCGGACGGTATCAGCCAGAAGGTCATACTGCCGCTCTTTATATTTGCGCAGATCAAACGCGCCGAGTGCGGCAGGGTCTAAGCCCCGCATGCGGCAGACAGCCGTTAAAACAGCGTCGGCAATACCGGGCGCGTCAAAGATGCCGTGGACGTAGCTGCCGTAGACATTGCCGCTTCCGATGAGAGGCGGCAGGGCCTGTTCGCTTCTTCCCATATGAATCTCATAGCCCTCGTAGGAAAGGCCGCTGAGATTCGCGAGCATGCCGGAAATGCCGGAAAATTTGCCGCTGGTCTGCCGCTGTACCTTTTGCCCATGGAACACCGTATCTACCGGCAGAAGGCCGAGTCCTCGAAGTTCCGTAACACCTGCTGCCTCTACGCCATCGGGGTCGCAGACCGACCGGCCGAGCATCTGATATCCGCCACAGACGCCGAAGATCAATGTACCCCGTGCGGCTTCCTTTAAAATTGCGGCCTCGAGCCCGCTTTCGCGCAGCCACTGAAGATCTGCGATTGTGCTCTTGGTACCGGGAAGCAGAATCAGATCGGGCGCACCGAGCTCCCGGACGCTTTCAATATAGCGAAGCGAGACGTTTTCATAGCGCTCAAAGGGCGAAAAATCGGTAAAGTTCGAGATGCGCGGCAGGCGGATGACGGCGACGTCCAGAAGCTTTCGCGCGGTGTTCCTGGTAAAGCGCGCCGATAGGCTGTCTTCGTCGTCAATGTCCACCTGCGCATACGGCACCACGCCCGCAACCGGTACGCCGCAGAGCGCTTCGAGCTGACGAAGGCCGGGCTCCAGAATCGTCCGGTCGCCGCGGAACTTGTTGATGATCGTGCCCTTGACGCGCGCGCGTTCGTCGGGCTCCAGAAGCGCGATGGTGCCAAAGAGCTGGGCGAAAACGCCGCCCCGGTCAATGTCTCCGATGAGAAGCACCGGCGCGTCCACGAGCTTGGCTAACCCCATGTTCACGAAATCGTCCTGCTTGAGGTTAATTTCGGCGGGACTGCCCGCGCCCTCAATGACGATCGCGTCGTTCTCCGCCGCAAGCGATTCGTAAGCTCGCATCACGTCCGGCAGAAATTCGCGCTTTTTTGCGTAATACTCCATCGCGCGCATGTTGCCGCGCACCTGGCCGTTGACGATGACCTGACTGCCAACGTCGGTGGTCGGTTTCAGAAGGATCGGGTTCATGCGCACATCGGGCTCTAACCCGCAGGCCTCCGCCTGGACGACCTGCGCCCGGCCCATTTCGCCGCCGTCTTTTGTAATGAAGGAATTGAGCGCCATGTTCTGGCTCTTGAAGGGCGCGACGTGATAGCCGTCCTGCCGGAAAATCCGGCAGAGCCCAGCGGAAAGCAGGCTCTTTCCCGCGTTGGACATGGTTCCCTGCAGCATGATATTCAGTGCCATGATGGTTCCTCCATTGCGCGCCGGATGGCTTCCACCAGCGCTTCATTTTCTTTCGCTAGCCGCACAGCGACGCGGTACCAGCCGGGACAAAGCCCGGGGTAGTTCCCGCAGTTGCGGATGGCGATTTTTTCGCGCCGCAGAGCCTCGTCCAGCCCGACCGGCGCACGGAACAGCAGATAATTGGCCCTCGACGGGCAGACGGTAAGCTTGAGCGATTGCAGCGCCCTTGTGAGATATTCCCGCTGCTTGGAAACAAGCGCTCTTGCACGCTGCACCCAATCGGGGTTTTGCAGCGCGGCGACGGCCGCCTCCTGCGCCGGAAGCGAGATGTTCCACGGCTGCGAGCACGCGGCCATGTTTGTAAGCAGGCGCGCATCGCCCGTCAGGCAGTAGCCCACGCGAAGACCTGCCAGCGCGTAGCTTTTCGTAAACGCCTTTAAAATCAGGAGGTTTTCATACCGGGACAGCAGGTCCTTCGCACTTTTTTCGCCCGTAAAGTCGAGAAAGCACTCATCGAGCAGCACGCGCGTGCCCTGCGCAAGGGAGATGTCCAGCACGCTTTGGAGAAGCGAACGGCCAATCGTCTGGCCCGTGGGGTTATTCGGCGTGCACAGAAAGAGCACGTCCGGCGCTTTTTCTTGCAGCTTGTCTAAGATTTTAGAGTCCGGCAGAAACTCCGGCGATCGCAGCGGCACGCGCACCACCTCCGCGCCAAAATGGGAGGCCGCCGCGCTGTATTCCAGAAAGGTCGGCGCGAGCTCCATCGCTTTTTTCGGGCGCAGTGCGTCGCAGTAGGCGTAGATGAGCTCCGCCGCGCCTGCGCCGCAGAGAATGAAATCCTCCGGAACGGCTTCGTGCGCAGCAATCGCCGCTGTCAGCGCACGGCAATAGGGGTCCGGGTACTGCCGCACCCGCATGGCCGCATGCGAGATGGCGGCAAGAACGTTTGGAGGCGTGCCGAGCGGGTTCACGTTCGAAGAAAAATCAAACGCGACCTCCGCGCCGTACACATCCCCGCCGTGTGGATTTTGGGTTCTGTATAGCATAATCGTTCCTCAGAAAATAAAACAGGCTTTGACCGCGCAGCAGACGATGAGGGCCAGAACCGCGGCGAGCTCCATGAGCCTGCACGTGCGCGGAATGTCCGCATATTCGATCTCCCGCACCGCGTCGCCGATAAACTCCTTTTTGTGCAGCACGCCGTGGTACCACGCGTCTCCCGCCAGCCGGAGGCCAAGCAGCCCCGCGCACACGGACTCGGTCTGTGCGGAGTTGGGGCTTGCGTGCTTGTAGCGGTCGCGCCTGAAAATCCGCCAGCCGTTTTTCACATCCAGCCGCAGAAAAAAGCCCGCTGCCAGAAGGAACAGCGCGGAGAGCCGCGCGGGCAGGAAATTGAAAAAATCATCCATTTTTGCGGGCACCAGCCCGATGTTTTTGTAAGGCGGCTCCGTATAGCCGAGCATGGAGTCCATGGTGTTGACCGCCTTATAGAAAAATCCGAGCGGCGCGCCGCCGATGGCGAGAAACAGAAGCGGCGCAATCACGCCGTCGGACGTATTTTCTGCGACGGTCTCGACGGCAGCTCTGGCGACACCCTTCTCATCGAGCCGGTTCGTGTCGCGGCCGACGATCATGGAAACGGCCTTCTGCGCGTCGGAAAGCGAGCCATTTTGCAGCGCGGCATAGACCTTCATGCTCTCGTCGCGCAGAGATTTCGTAGCGAGAATCTGCCAGCACATGATGCTCTCAAGCGCCAGCCGCAGCCAGACGGAAATTTTTTGCGCAAAGATCAGCAGCAGCGCCGGAATTGCGGTTGAGACGGCCGCAGTGAAGACCCAGAGAAGCGCGCCCGCCGCAATCTCGCCGGATTTCGTTTTGGGAAGGAGGGCACGGAACAGGCGCCCCAGCGCATCGGTGAGCTTCCCAATCAGGACCACCGGATGGGGAAAGCCGTGCGGGTCACCCAGAAGAAGGTCGATGCAAAAGCCGAGGACCAGTGCGTAAAAAGACCAGTTCATGCGTCCGCGCCTCCGTTTTGCAGGGTAAAAATATAGACCGGGTTCTGCGCCTGCATCAGATGGTACCGCCCGAGCGGCGAGGCTTTCGAGACCTGCACCGAGACGCACTCTGCAATCTCAAAGTCTGCCATACAGCTACTTAGCGCGGAGACGGACTCCAGCGTCACTGCCGTCGCGACAATGCGTACATGCGGATTTTTTTCCAGCAGCAGCGCGAGAATGTCCCGGACGCTCCCGGACGTGCCGCCAAGAAACGCGTGCGTCGGCGCGGGAAGAGCGCGGCAGGCCTCCGGCGCGAGGCCGGGAATGATCTTCATGTTTGAAGCGGAGAATGACTCCCGGTTCTTTTCCAGAAGCGCCAGCGCCTGCTCGTTTTTCTCGATGGCATAGACAGTGCCATCCGCGCAGAGCCGCGCCATCTCGATGGATACCGAGCCCGTGCCCGCGCCGACGTCCCAGCAGACGGCGTTTGGGGTGAGCCGCAATTTAGACAGGCAGATGCTCCGCACCTCGCTCTTGGTCATGGGGACAAGCTTCCCAGGCTCTAAATTGCGCAAAAACGCCTCGTCCGGAAGACCGGGCGTAACGATTTCGCCGGGGGTATCGTTTTCAATCAGTGCGGCGCTGAGCTTGTCAAACGTGTGGGAACGCAGTTCCTGCGCCGTGCCGCGGGTAATTGCTTCGTCCGGGTAGCTCAGCCGCTCGCCGACCGCGATGCGCACGTGGCCGAGGCCCGCCTGCGTTAACCTCTCGCAGAGCGCCTGCATGCCGCCGTCTCCTCCGACGAGGGTGAAGACCTTCCTGTGGCGGCGTACCTCGCGCGCAATATCAAAATCTCTTCCGTGAAGACTGACCGGGACTGCGTCCTCGTAGCTCACGCCAACACGCGCGCAGAGATAGCTCATGGAGCTGAGCCCCGGCAGTACCCGCACGCGGCATTCTTTCAGCAACGGAAGGAGCTTCTTTGTGCCGCTGTAAAACCCGGTATCGCCCGACATGACGACGCAGAAAGCCCCGCACTCCGGGTGCTGCGCGATATGGGAGGCAATCGTCTCCGGCGCAATCGCGTCAATTGTCAGCTGCTGCGGCCCTGCCACAGCGTCCAGCATCCGCCTTGCGCCGATCAAGCAGTCTGCCCGCCGGATCGCCGCGCGGACCTCCTGCGTTTGAAGCGCCTCGCTTCCGGGGCCGATGCCCGCGATGAAGACCTCGGGCTTTGGCGCAAAGCCGAACCGCGTGCAAAGGGCGGAAATGGTCTTGGATAAAGACAGCCCCTCTTCCTCCGGCGGCCGGCCGATCACGACCAGACGTGCGCCCGCGCTTTTGGCGGCGGATTCCTTTTCCTCAAACCCGCCCGGCGCGCCGCCGTCCTTCGTGACGAGATACTGCGCGCCGATGGTTCGGAGCATCGCGGCGTTCATGGCCTCAGAAAACGGGCCCTGCATCGCAAAAATGTGCGAGGCCGGGAGCCCTGCCTGCGCGCACGCATCCAGGGACGACTGCAAGGGAAGCACGCGCGCCCAGACGCGCTCGGAAAAGCCGGGAAGCTGCGAAAATCCCGCCAGCTCCTTGCTGCCGGTTGTAAGCAGGATATTTCCCTCAGTTTCGGACAGAAACGCCGCCGCGTCCGAGACGGTCTCCACGTAGGTATGCTCCGGAGAAACGCCGGACGCGCCTCGCAGCAGCCGCCAGCGGAGCGTTCCCGTCTCCCGGCAGGCGCGCGCAATGCTTTTTGTGATGGACTGCGCATACGGGTGCGTCGCGTCAATGACGAGATCAAAGCGATGCTCCGTCAGAAGCGATACGATTTCGCCGACCGGGAGTCTCCTCGCCGAAACGCTGACATGTTCGGCCTCCGGCAGAAGCGTCTGGCCGTAGTCGGTCGCGACGCAGACCATCACGTCGCACGGCTGCCCGCTCAAAAACTCGGCGAGCTTCCGGCCCTCGGTCGTGCCGCCGAAAATACAGATTTTAGACATCGCGGTACCCTCTCGGCGTTACGAGATTGCCGGATAGCTCCTTCGCCGCGCTGTTTGCGATAAAGACTGTGCAGAACATGTCTGCCTGCGCGTCCCGGAGCTCTCCCAGCGTCAGGATCCGGCGGCTCTCGCCGGGGCGGCCGATATTGCGGACAATGCCGCAAAGGCGCGACTCGGGCAGCACGCGAAGAAGAACCTCGCACGCCCGTTTTAAATGCTCGGGCCGTCCGTGGCTCACGGGGTTGTAGATGGCGATCGAAAAATCCGCGCTCGCCGCGGCCAGCAGCCGCTTTTCGATCGTTTCCCACGGAGTCAGGCGGTCGGAAAGGCTGATGACGGCAAAATCGTGCGTCAGAGGGGCGCCCAGGACCGCGCCGCCGCTGCACGCGGCCGTGAGCCCGGGAACTACTTCGATTTCCGGTTCCACGCATTCCCCGCGCAGCTCATAGACGAGCGCCGCCATGCCGTAAATGCCGCTGTCGCCCGAGCAGACGATGCAGACCTGCTTGCCGTCTCGCGCCAGATCCAGCGCCAGCTGGCAGCGCCTGGCCTCCTGCGTCATGGGCGTTTCAAAAAGCGCCTTTCCGGGATAGCGGTCCTTGACGAGGTCGACATAGACCGGGTACCCAACGATTGCGTCGCAGGCAGCAAGCACGCGATCTGCGCGGATGGTCATATTTTCAAAATTACCGGGGCCGATGCCCACAACAAAAACCTTACCCAAAGTGTACCTCCCAATGCTCCAGCGCGACGGCGACAGTCACGCCGTCCATCGCAGTTTTTGAAACGAGCAGCTGCTCCGCGCCCACCATGGCCGCCCGCTCGCAGACGTTATCCACGCCCGTAACGGACGCGACGAAGCTCGACGCTGTAAATTCCCCCGGCACGGCCTGCAAGGTCTGCGCAGGATAAAACGAAGCCTCCCAGCCGTTTTCCCGGCAGGCCATCAAAAGCCCCGGCTCGTCTTTTTTGAGATCAATCGAAAAAACGCCCGAGATGGCGCGAAGGTCCAGCCGGTTCTCCGCAAAAATGCGCCGGATGGCCATCTCCACAGCCTCCTTGGAAATGCCTCTGCGGCAGCCGAGGCCGACGCGGAGCTTCTTTGGAATCAGGCGCAGCGTCTTCTGAAAGGGCTCGCGCACGTCGCAGCCGATGTAGACCCCAAGTGCGCCGGAACCGGCTTCGTATACGCCGCCGGGAAGGGGCGGGACGATCGGAAAGGCGCTTGCAAGCGGCAGGTCGCGCTCTAAAATTCCGGCAGCAAAGGCCTTTGCAAGCTGCATGTCGGAAATCGCGCAGCCCGTTCGCGCAGCAAATTCGTCAACGGCAAATTTTCTGTTCACATCCGTTGCCGTGGTGATGACAGGGTCTGCGCCGAGCACGCTTGATAGCCGGAGAGCCAGCCGGTTCGCGCCCCCGATGTGCCCGGAAAGAAGCGGAATCACGTGCCGCGCCCGCTCGTCGAGAACTAAAACGGCCGGGTCCGTCTTTTTATCGCGCACATACGGCGCGATTTCCCGGACGGCAATGCCGCACGCGCCGACGAAGATCAACGCATCCCTTCGGGAAAATTCCAGAGCGTAGACGGATGGTTCGATCGGCAAAAAGCCGGGCTCTTCCAAGCGCGCGAGCGTATAGAGCGCAAGCTCCGCGTCATGCAGAGCGCGGCTCACGCGCTTTGCCGTCTGGATTCCGGCCCTGCTGTAGGCAAAAACAGCCGCGTTCAAAGCGTTGCCTCGCGGAACTCGGTCGTAAAGGCGGGGTGGTAGAGAAGCGAGCGCATGTAATCGTCGCCCAAACAGCCGCCGACGATGATCAGGGACGTTTTTGTAAGACCGTTTTTCGTGACCGTCTCGTGGAGCGTTCCCACCGTGCAGCGGAAGATTTTTTCCTCCGGCCAGGTTGCTTTAAACACAACGGCAGCGGGCGTAGTTTCTGCATACCCTCCGGCTAGTAGCTCTTGCTGCAGGAGCTCTGTCAAAGATGTGCTCAGAAAGAGCACCATTGTCGCCTGATGGGCAGCAAGAGAGCGGATGGATTCGCGCTCGGGCACGGGCGTTTTGCCCGCGGCTCTTGTGATGATGACCGTCTGGCTGACGTTCGGGAGTGTATACTCCGCGCGAAGCGCGGCCGCCGCGCCGCAAAATGCGCTCACGCCGGGGCAGACATCGTAGGAAATTCCAAGCTCCTCCAGCCGGTCAAACTGCTCACGCACGGCACCATAGATGCTGGAGTCTCCGGTGTGGAGGCGGACGGTGGTTTTTCCCGCGGCCTCCGCTTTTTGGATGACGGAAATGACCTCCTCAAGGGTCATTTTTGCGCTGTTGTGGATTTCGCAGCCGTTTTTTGCATAGGACAAAAGCTCCGGGTTCACCAAAGACCCCGCGTAGATGATCACGTCCACCTCCTCGAGCAGGCGCTTTCCCCGCACAGTGATGAGATCGACCGCGCCGCTTCCGGCGCCGACAAAGTGTACCATAAATCATGCCTCCATTATCTTTTGCAGCAGAGCCTGCGCGCAGCTGGTCTGGCACAGGCGGCCATATTCCTTGGAAAAAACCATTGCGCCGATCTCCATTTCGCCGCATTTGTGCTGTAGGTGAAACTCAATGCGTCCGGCAAGGCGCGCAAGCACCGCGTCATATAGCTGCTCTTCTAGTAAAATGCGAAGCGCGTCGTCGCACATGACGCACGACAGCAGCTCCGAGACCTTTTCCGGCCGAAGACCAAGCGATGCTGCGTGCGCGGCGAGAAGCTCCATACGGCAGTCGCCGAATTTCGAGTGCGTGTTCCACATGCCGCCCGCCAGCTTCACGAGTTTTCCGATGTGGCCGATGAGAAGCGCGCCGTGAAAGCCCAGTTCCCGGCTTAATTCCAGCGCGTCGCCGATAAAATTGCTGGTCAGGACCGCCGTTCGGGGGTCGATGCCGATGGAATCCCGGATAAAATCCGCGCCGTAGTTCCCGGGCGTGAGCAGCACATACTCCGCGCCCAGTTCCCGCCGCTGCCGCAGCTCGACGCGGATGGTGTCTACAAGCGCCTGCTCGCTCATGGGCTCGACAATGCCAGTTGTGCCGAGAATCGAGATGCCGCCCACAATGCCGAGGCGGGGATTGAACGTTTTTTTCGCAAGCGCCTCGCCCTCCGGGACGGAAATGACGACGGAGACTCCGCCATCGTAGCCGCAGAGCACGCAGACCTCGCGGACGTTTTCCTCGATCATCCGCCGGGGTACGGAGTTGATGGCCGCCGCGCCGACGGGCTGGTCGAGCCCGCGCTTTGTGACTCTGCCAACGCCCGCGCCGCCGTCGATCAAAACCCCGGGCGCATCCGTTTTCCGGACGCAGGCAAAGACGAGCGTGCCTCGGGTGGCGTCCGGGTCGTCTCCGCTGTCTTTTCGGATGGCGCAGGAGGCCTCGTCGGATGTGATTCTGATTTCCTCGACCGTCAGATGGAGCCGAATCCCTTTCGGCGTGAGAAGGTCGATGGTGTCCTTCGGCCTGCCGGTCAGAAGCATATAGGCCGCCGCCTTTGCCGCAGCCGCTGCGCATGAGCCGGTCGTGTAGCCGAGGCGGAGCTTTTTGCCGTCCTTTACGATGTATTCTTCCATGTTACCGCCGGATCTGATAGAGCATCGCGTTGCAGATGGCGGCGGCGACGTTGCTTCCGCCCTTGCGCCCGCGGGCGACGATATAGGGCGCGCGATTGCCTTCGATGATGAGCTCCTTGCTCTCCACGACGTTCACAAACCCGACCGGAACGCCGATGATGAGCGCGGGAGAAAGCTTTCCCTCCTCCATCAGATGCTCGAGGGAAATGAGCGCTGTCGGCGCGTTTCCGATGGCGAAGATGCAGGGCTTCGGAAGGGCTGCGGCCTTTTCCATCGACACAAGCGCTCGTGTCACGCCGCGCGATTTTGCTTCTGCCGCAACGTCAGGGTCTGCCATGAAGCAGTGCACTTCGCCGCCGAGGCTGGCCAAAATCGTCTTGTTGATCCCGGCCTTCGCCATTTGCGTATCGGTCACGATATCGCAGCCGCTTTTGAGCGCTTCAATGCCTGTTTTCACAGCGTGCGGGGAAAAGACGAGATTATCCGCGTAGTCAAAATCCGCGGTCGTGTGGATGGCGCGCTTGATGACAAGCTCGTTTTCGGGGTCAAGCTTGCGCGAGCCAAGAAGCTCTGTGATGATTTCGAAGCTGCGCGCTTCAATCTCCATGGGCTTGAGGTCTTTCAGCATGGCAGGATTCCTTTCTGCAAGCGTCCAGAAACCGGACGGCAAACGATGGGTTGGCGTAAAAATGAAAGTGCGGGAAGCCCGCATAGAGCGTTTTGGATGCGTGCGCGCACGGCCAGCTTCTGCCCGACAGCTTTTCAGCGAGAAAGTCTTCTCCGGGATGTTCTGCATCCCAATGGTGAAATTCGTGCGCGGGGATGGTTTCACCTGCGCGGCAGAGAAGGTTGTCCTTCTGCGCCGTGAGCGTCACATAGCCGAAGCGTGTGAGCTTTCCCGTGTCAAAGCAGCCCCCCTTCAGCGCGCCTGCCATCGGGAAGTCGCCGATGGCTTCGGTCAGGTACATAAACCCGCCACACTCGGCGATGCAGGGAAGACCGCCGGTGACAGCTTTGCGAACCGATTCGCGCATGGCTTCGTTTTGCGAGAGCGCTTCGGCGTAGAGCTCGGGGTAGCCGCCCGGAAGATAGAGCCCCTGAAGGTTCTCCGGGAGCGTTTCGGCTTCCAGCGGGCTGAAATCGACAAGCTCCGCGCCGAGTTTTCTGAGAAGCGCTAAGCTGTCTTCATAGAAAAAGCAGAACGCCTTGTCCCGCGCAACGCCGATGCGCACGGGCACTCCGGGCTTTGGAAGCTCCGGCGGGGCGAAGGAAAGGGGAGGAGCGCTTTTTGCAATTTCCATCAGCGCGTCAAAATCGAGCGTCTGCTCCGCAGCCCGGGCAAGGCGCTGCATTTTTTCCTTGAGGTCTGACACCTCCTGCGCGGTCACGAGACCAAGGTGGCGGCTTTCGAGCGTGCAGTCCGGAAGACGCGGCAGATAGCCGCAGGCTTTAACGGGATATTGGCGTTCAAGCTCTGCAGCCAGCGCGCCGTAGCTCATGGCCGTGCAGCCGTTTAAGATCACGCCCTGTATGCCGCTTTCCGGCCGGAACTGCAAAAAGCCCTGGATCGCGGCAAGGACCGACAAGGCTGCGCCTCTGGCATTTACGACGAGAACGACGGGACTTTCTGTCTTTTGGGCAAGCTCGAAGGTGCTCGCGCGCGTGCTCGTAAGCCCGAGCCCGTCGTAGTAGCCCATCACACCCTCGATGACGGCAAGCTCACAGCCGCGGCTGTTTTCTGCGAGCAGACAGCGAAGCATGTTGTCGTCAAAGAAAAAGGGATCGAGGTTCGAGCTTTTCGCGCCGATGATCCGGCTGTGGAACATGGGGTCAATGTAGTCCGGGCCGCACTTTGCCGCGGCGACGCTGCATCCCCGGTTCACAAGCGCCTGCAAGATGGCGCAGGTGACGGTCGTTTTGCCGCAGCCGCTGTTGGTTCCGGCGAGAACGAGCCTCGGAAGCTGCGCGGTCATAGGGTCACACTCCTTGTACGATGATGGTGGCAAAATAGCTGAGGTTCTCCGGAAGCTCGCGCAGATCGCGGTATACCTGCTCGGTGGGAAGCCCGCAGTCGGCGACCAGCGCCGCGCGATCAAGAAGGCCGGCGCGCTCGAGTGCTTGGACCGTTTCATGGATGGCGGAGCCGGATTTCATGAGGACCTTCGTGCCGGGAAGCTGCAGCGCCCGGTCCAAATCCGCGCTCGCGGGGATGATGTGAAGCGGCGCGTCGATCTGGGTGAGGCTGCATCCGAGCCTTGCAGCGACGGCAGAAAAGCTCGTCACACCCGGGGCCATGACCGCCTCAAAGCCATCGTTTCGAAGCTCTGCGAAAATATAATATGCTGTTGCAAAAATGGACACGTCTCCGAGGTTCACCATCGCCACGTCCAGACCCTTTTGCAAAAACGCCTCTATTTGCCGCGCGGCGGTCTGGTAGCTTTCCTCGCGAAGGGAGGGCTCGTGCGACATGGTAAAGCTGAGCGGCAGAATTTCCTTTTCCCGGAGGTCCAGCGCGCCCTGCGCAATGTCCAGCGCCAGCATCTGCCCCGATTTTGTTTGCGGCGCGGCAATCACCGGGCACTGCCTTAATAGGTTTACCGCCTGAAGCGTCAGAAGCTCCGGGTCTCCGGGCCCGACGCCGACGGCGTAAAAGGTTCCGTTTGCAGAATTCATAAGCACCTCAGGGGACAAACTCCAGCGTGTCGAAGCACGCGTCGTATTTGCCCGGTTCCATGTGATAGAGTTTTGCGATGTACTCGCGCGTAAAAATTTCCTCAGGCGCGCCGATTTTGTCGATCCGGTCGCCCGCGACGCAGACGACGGTATCGGAAACGCGCGCGGCCAAATCCAGCTCGTGGAGCGACATCAGAACGGCTAAGTTCTTTTCTCGCACCATGCGCTTGAGAATGCTCAAAAGCTCTAGCTTATAGCGGATGTCGAGATAGCTTGTCGGCTCGTCGAGGACGATCAGCTCCGGCTGCTGGCAAAGCGCGCGGGCAAGCAGGATTCGCTGCCGCTGGCCGTCGCTGATGGCCTGAAAGGGCTTGTCGGCAAAGTCCAGCGCGTCGACCTGCCGGAGGCTTTCTTCCACAATTTTTTTGTCCTCCTTGCGCAGAACGCCGAGCCTTCCGGTGTAGGGGTACCGGCCAGAGCTGACAACATCGCGGCAGGTCATGAGTTCGGGGTCCATGCGGGCGGTCATGACGATCGCCATGCGCTTTGCGGTATCCCGCCGGCTGCGCGCGCGAAGGTCCTCGCCGTCAAGGAACACTGCGCCCTCAATGGCAGGCAGCTGCGAGATGACGGTTTTAAGAATCGTCGATTTTCCGGAGCCGTTCGGGCCGATGAGCGTGACGATTTTTCCGCGCTGTACCGAGAGCGCAACATCCCGGATGAGGGCCTTGCCGTCATAGCCGACGCTGAGGCCGGCCGTTTTCAGATAGTCGTTCATCCTTACGCCGCCTTTCTGTGAATCATCATGTAGATGACGATGGGCGCGCCGAATATAGCGGTGACAGAGCTGATGCTGACCTCCGTGGGGGCAAAGGCCGTGCGTGCGATGAGGTCGCAGAAAAGGCAGAATACGCCGCCGCCCAAAAAGCAGGCCGGAAGCATGATCAGGGGCTCCGCCGAATGAAAGAGCGTTTTCATCAGGTGCGGCACGGCGATGCCGACAAAGGAGATGGGGCCGGCGAAGGCCGTCACGCAGGCGGAAAGCACGCTCGAAAGGAGGATGAGCGCCGCGCGGAAGGCCTTGAGGGGAACGCCAAGGTTCTGCGCGTACACCTCGCCCAGCTGATAGGCGCGGATGGGCTTCGAGAGAAAGAAAACGAGCACGAGCGCCGCGCCGCAGACGATGGCCATGGTTCCGACATTTTCCCAGCTCATGCCGGAAAACGAGCCCATCGACCAGTTATGAAGGTTTACGATGTTGGAGTCGTCTGCGAAGGTGACAAGAAGATCGGTCGCCGCCGTGCAGATATAGCCGATCATCACGCCGCAGATGACGAGCATGCTCATCCGCTTGACCTTCTGCGAGACGGCGAGCACAAAGCCCATGGAACCCATCGCGCCCACAAAGGCCGCCGCAATCAAAACGGCCGACGACGAGACAAGCCCGCGGCTCAAAAGCAGGATCATGACGATCGACACGCAAAGCTTTGCGCCCGAGGAAATGCCGAGCACGAAGGGGCCCGCGATGGGGTTGTGGAAAAATGTTTGCAGAAGATAGCCGGAGACGGACAGCGCGCCGCCTAAAATGAGCGCAGAAAGCAGGCGCGGCAGCCTGATTTGAAGCAGAATCCGGCTCTGCGTGCCGTCGCCTCTGCCGCGCAGAATTTCCAATATCTCAGACACAGGGAGCTTGACGCTTCCCGCGAGAACGTTCCAGATCAAAAAAACAAAAAGCAGCAGCAGGAGCAGCAGGAAGCTGCCCCATGTGCGGATCGTTCGGGTCTTTTCCATACTGCTCCTCCTTTGGCTGCGCAAATTATGACAGCTTCCGCAGAAAATGAAGGTTCTCTGCGGCTTTGTCCTGCAAAATCGCATGGACGTCAAGAATCAGATCGCCGAGCGCGAGCGATTCCTGATAAAAGTTTTTAGTGATGCACCAGACAGAGCCTTCCTGTACGGCTTTGCAGTCGGCAAGCAGCGGACTTTTTGTCAGCAGTTCGTCGATGGTTCTGATTTCGCCGTCGATGGTGCTGTTGTAGATCATGATATCCGCGTCGACAGCGGAGGCGTAGAACGATTCCATCTGAATCGTCATCGTGGACAGCGCGTTTTCCTCGCCGCTTTCGTCGAACGAAACATACTGCCCGCCCGCCATCGCGATGGCCTTTGCGATGTAGTCCCCCGATTTGCGGACATTGACCGCGCCGGAGGAATTGATGTAGAAAAATGCGACGGTTTGACCGCTTGCCTCCTGATCGAGAATGGGAGACAGCGCGGCAAGGAGCTCGTCATACTGCGAGCAGGCCAAGTCCTCTTTTCCGACCAGCGCGCCGTAGAGCTTGAGCCATTCGATTCTTCCGAGCGGGCTCGATTCATAGCTCGAGCGTTCGACGAGAACGGGAACGCCGGTCGTTTGCAGCTGCTCGATGACCTCCGGCGTGTGGTAGATCATCGTGTTTTCAATGGCGAGGTCGCAGCCGCTCTCCAAAATCGCCTCGTAGTCCGGCGCGGAATACTTCCCGGCGTAGCGCATGCTGCCCTCTTCCATTGCGGCCTTCGCGCTTTCGATGTACCAGTCGTCTGCTTTGAGGCCACTGAGGGAAATCCGGTCGACCGCGTCCAGATGGTCAAAATAGTCCATTGCGGCGGACGCAACCAGATAGATATGAGAAAGCGGCTGGTGCAAAACGGTGACGCTCGCCGGTACACCCTCCGGGGTCTCGGCGTTTTCTGCCACCAGAAGAAACTCCTGATCGCTTCCGATCGTGATGCGGGTATAATCGTCTCCCGCGTAGCTGACGGAAAACTGTGTAGCGTAGGAGAGCGGAAGCGTCCGGTCAAACGTCAGGTCGTTCCAGAAAACGGCGCTTTCCGAAATGTCCGGCATCTCCGGCTGTAAATCCGCTTGTTTTTCAGATGTACAGGCGCAAAGAACAAGCAGGAGCGCCGCTGTCAGCATAAGACAAAGCTTTTTCATCCGGCGCTCGTCAGGCTCTCGGACGAGAAGTTCAGCGTGTACTCAATTTCATGGGGCGTGCTCATGGCGGTGGTGTCGCCGATGACGGTCAAATCCTTGTCAAAGGCTGCGACGGGAATTTCAAACGTCGAGCCGGGCTCGGTCGTAAGAACATCGCAGCGCTCGCCGTCAACGACCATGTAGTCATACTTGCTGCTGCTCCAGACGACAGTCGCGACAGCCTTGCCATCGGCGATTGTCAGCGTGACCGGAGAGGCAATATGGGCCTTGCCGGAGCCGCCCGCGAAGGCGACCTCCGCAGTATACGTGCCGTCGGCCAGACCGAGGTCGGAAACGGTTTTTCCTGCGTCTTCCATCGGGACGGGGTTCGAGACGGAGACCTTGTGGTCGTACCACACGCCCTTTTTGCCGATGAGCGCGAGGTCAAACTCGGTATCGAGCGCGGGAACGGGAATATCGAAGCCGTAGACCTCGTCGGAAAGACCGTCGGAATAGGTGACAGTGTCGGTCGTGGGCTGAAGCAGTTCCGCGCCGTCGGTCTTCGCGTCCTCGGCAAGGCCCGGGTAAAGGTTCAGAATCGTCTTGGAGACGAGGCTGACGTGGATGGTCATCTGACCGTCCTTGACGGTAAGCGTTCCTTTGCCGTCGCAGGCCTCGTTCGCGTGGAACATGGAGCTGTCGGTGTTGAATTCCGCAGTATACACGCCGTCGGGAAGGGCGGGCTCTGCGGGCTCCTCCGTTTCCTCCTCAGCGGGCGTTTCTTCGGCTGGGGTTTCCTCGGCGGGCGCTTCTGCGGTTTCTTCCACGGGCTGTTCGGTTCCTTCTGTCTGGGATGCGGCGGGCTCGGCTTCCGCGGTCTTCTGCACGCAGCCGGTCAAAACGGACGCCAGCAGCAAAACGGCCAGCATCAGGGCAAAAAGCTTTTTCATTTGGGTATCCTCCTGATAGCGCTTGGCTCCGGGACAGAATTCTGCCCCGGAGCGCGTTTTTTGGTGTATGGGATTAGGCGTTCAGCGCGTCAATGGCGGCCTTCGTGTGGGCGATATAGAGCGCCTGCACGTCGGCAATCTCACCGAGACCTGCGATCTGGCAGTCGACCGTGAAGCCGGCGGCTTCAAACATGGTCTTCCAGGAATCGTCCTCGGAGCCTGCCATGTCGTTGTTGGCGTGGTCGCCGGCGACGACCATCAGCGGACGGAGCACGACATTGGTGTAGCCGGCTGCCTTGACGGCCTCGATGACAGATTCGCAGGAGGTCTCTTCGGGCTCACCCTCGACGGTGCCGATGAAGACGTTCTCATAGCCGAGCGTCTGCATCTGCGTGCTCATCTGGCTGTAGGTGACCTTCGCAACGTGCGCGGTGCCGTGGCCCATGAAGACGAACGCGGTGCCCGCTTCCTTCGCTGCGTCGAGGCTCTCAAAGCCTGCGTCTGCAACAGCGGAGGCTGTGATGGCCTTGGCGACGGCTTCCTTGTCGGCGTTGATGACGGTAGCGTCAGAGCCAACCTCGCCGAGCATCGGCTCTGCGATGGAGACGGATTCAAACTTGTCGCGATAAGCGTCGATCACTTCGCACATTTCGTCATATTCTGCGCCGTGCATCAGGTGGGTCGGCTGGACGACGAGGTTCTTCACGCCGTTTGCGACCGCACGCTCGAGCGCCTGATCCATGTTGTCGATCTTTTCGCCGTCACGGGCCTGGATGTGGTTGATGATGATCTGCGCGGTGAAGGCGCGGCGGACGGACCAGTCGGGGTTCGCTTCCTGCAGCGCATCTTCAATGCCCTTGATGTCGGCTACGCGGCTGTCGTTGAAGGACGTGCCGAAGGAGACGACCAGCAGCTCATTTTCGCCGATCTCGTCCTGATTTCTGGGGTCGTCCTTGGAAGCGTCGCCGGTGTCGAGACCAAAGTAGTCGGGGCTGGCCTCTTCGCCTTCAACGAGCGCTTTCTGTTCGTCGGTCAGAGCGTCCCACGCGGCCTTTGCGGCTTCGCACTGGGCGTCGGTTTCCTCGGTGCGGGTCTGGACATAGATGGCGTCGATCATAGCAGCAACCTCATCGGCAGCGGCCTGGTCAAGCTCCTCCTGCGTGGGCTCTTCCGCGGCGGGCTCTTCTTCCTTGGTTTCTTCCGTGGTTTCTTCGGGGGTCGGTTCGGTGGTTTCGGTTTCTGCCGGCTGGGTGTCGGCGGGTGCGTCCGCGCTGCTCGAGCAGGCAGAGAGCACGCTCAGCAGCATCACAGCCGCGAGCAGAAGTGCGAGAAGCTTTTTCATTTGGGAGTTACCTCTTTTCGAAAATGTTCTGAAAGAAATAGAAAAAGCTACGGACATCCGTAGCCGTTCTCTTTGACCATAGCATCTGCCGCGCCGCAGCAGAAAAGCCATGGCGCGTTGCAAATTTGCAGGAAGGTCAACCCGTAGACAGCGGATCTGAGATTCCACGCCAAGGCAGGTCTCCTGACTTCGGTCTTCGTGATCTTGCCCTTCCCGGTTTCCCAGTGGTTCTGCAAGAGCGCTCCGTACACAGTGACTGCATCGCTCCGGATTCACACCGGATTCCCTTTTCACCCGCCAAACGGCGGACACCTTGGCGCTACAATTCTATATTTTTTCAGACGACCACATTATAGCACAGGGAAAGGGTCTGTCAATTGTGCAGAAGTGCCGATTTTATATAGCTTTTAGGAATAGCTTGGTGCAAATTGAATGCAAATGTTACATTTTTTAGGCCTGCTTCCAAAAAAGTGAAATTCTGCGGCTCGTTCGGCTTTGGACAAACGCACAAGCGCCGCCGCGCAATTTGAGAATATCTCACAAGATTTTCCTGCCCGGTTGACAAGCGCCGGAGGCGGGTGATATGATAGAAAAAACGGAGGCGCGATATGGAGACAAGAGTTGCGGTTGTAAGCATTATTATAGAGGCCGGAAGCGATGTGGAGAAGGTCAACGCGCTGCTGCACGAGTTTGCGCCCTATATCCTCGGGCGGATGGGCATTCCCTACCGCAGGCGCGCCATCAACATTATCTCCGTTGCCATGGAAGCGCCGCAGGACGCGGTCAATACCCTCACCGGCAAGCTCGGACGGCTCCCCGGCGTGAGCGCAAAGACCATGTACTCCGGCAAAATCTACGCGGAGTAACAAGCAAACATATTTTTGGCTCCCTGACGCTTAAATTCCGAGATTTTAATTTTTTCTCGAATTGCGGCGAAAGCGATGCGTATTTCCCCGGCCATGCTGCGTCATGGGCGGGCAAAGCCGTATCCGCAGGGATACGGTTTCTTTTTTTGGAGGAAGCATGAAGCGTCAAAATGCAATTCCCGGAACGCTCCGCCCTGCACAGCTGGCGATTTTTCTGATTGCGCCGGTTCTGTGCGCGCTGGTGTGCCTGTGCGTCGGGCGGATGAACGTGCCGGTCAAGGATTTGATCGCGGCCCTGCAGGGGCACGACATCGGGCGGCAGAAGGAGACGGTTCTCTGGTCGATGCGGCTGCCGCGCGTGTTGCTGGCGGCGCTCGTCGGGGCGGGGCTTTCCGTTTCCGGCTGCGTGTTCCAGAGCATGTTCGCAAATCCGCTGGCTACGCCCGACACGCTGGGGGTCGCGAGCGGGGCAAGCTTCGGGGCGGCATTGGCGCTGCTGCTGGGATTTGGATTTTTGGGCGTGCAGCTGACGGCGTTCTGCTTCGGCCTTGCGGCAGTTGGGCTGACGTGTCTGATGGGAAGAGGCGGCTCGCGCGCGTCGATGATCTTATCGGGGATCATGATGGGCTCGTTATTCTCCGCGCTCGTTTCCCTCGTCAAATTCACGGCGGACACGGAGTCGCAGCTCCCGGCCATCACCTACTGGCTCATGGGAAGCCTGAGCGCGGCAAGCTTTGCGGCATTGCGGCTCGGCGCGCCCGCGATTTTGCTTTCGTGCATTGTGCTGCTGCTTCTGCGATGGAAGCTCAATTTATTGCCGCTGTCTGACGACGAAGCGCGCACGTTCGGAACGAATATCCATCGGCTGCGTGGGCTTTGCATCGTGTGCTGCGCGGCGATGACGGCCTCGTGCGTCGCGATGTGCGGGCAGGTTGGCTGGGTCGGGCTTCTGGTGCCGCATGTGTGCCGGATGATTTTCGGCAGCAGTCACGCGCGGCTGCTGCCGGCGGCAATCAGCTGCGGCGCGGTATTTATGATGGTGGTCGACACGCTGGCAAGGACCATCAGCGCGGCGGAAATCCCGGTTTCGATTTTGACGGCGATCATCGGCGCGCCGATTTTTATCACGATCGTGCGCAAAAAGGGGGGCTGGAACCTATGAAGCTTTCGGTGCAGGACGGATGCTTTTCCTATCGCGCGGGGCAGCCGCTTCTTGAACATATCCGCTTCGAGGTCGAAAGCGGCGATGTGCTCGCGATCCTGGGCCCCAACGGCGCAGGAAAGACAACGCTTTTAAAATGTATGCTGAACCTGCTGCATTGGCGGGAGGGGCAAACGCTTTTAGACGGCGAGGATGTCAGCACCATGGCGGCTCGCGCGCTCTGGCAGAAGGTTGCCTACGTGCCGCAGGCCAAGCAAACGTCGCTATTTTGCACGGTGGAGGAAATGGTCCTGCTTGGAAGAAGCAGCCGCATCGGCGCGTTTTCAGCGCCATCGAAGGAGGATTTCCGTCAGGCGCGCGCTGCCATCGAGCGTCTCGGGCTTTCGCATCTCTTCGGCAGGCGCTGCTGCGAGCTGAGCGGCGGCGAGGTGCAGATGGTGCTGATTGCAAGGGCGCTTTCCTCCCAGCCCGGGGTTCTCGTGCTCGACGAGCCGGAGTCCAACTTGGACTTTAAGAACCAGCTTCTGGTGCTGGACACGATCGAAGAGCTTGCAAAGTCCGGCCTGACCTGCATTTTCAACACGCACTTTCCGGCGCACGCGCTGCGAAGGGCAAATCAGGCCTTGATGCTTGGCCGCGGCGGGAAAAGCGTCTGCGGGAAAACATGCGAGGTTGTGACCGAAGACAGAATCTCGGAATTTTTCGGTGTGCGCGCCGTGATCGGCGAAATGCAGACGCCCTTGGGGGTCTATCAGGATGTGATCCCTGTATCTATCGGGTGCAGGGAATAGAGGGGGAACAAAACATGGAGGACGTCAGAGCGCGTATTTGGGCGCTGGCGGAGGGAACGCTTCCCGACTACGCGGGCTGGGTCGCGCTCATTCAGGACGCAAGCGAGGAGGACCGGCTGTTTTCCAGGAACCTTGCCCGCGAGCGCGCGCAGGCGCGATTTGGCAAGCAGGTGTTTTTTCGCGGGATCATCGAGTTTACGAATCACTGCAAAAACGACTGCTACTACTGCGGCATCCGCCGCTCGAACCGGGATCTGTCGCGCTACCGGCTGACGGAGGACGAAATATTAACGTGCTGCGAGGAGGGCTACAAGCTCGGCTACCGCACGTTCGTCTTGCAGGGCGGGGAAGACGGCTGGTGGACCGACGAAAAAATCACGGCGCTTGTCCGAAGAATCCGGGCAGCTTACCCGGACTGCGCCATCACGCTCTCGATCGGAGAAAGATCCAGACAGGCGTATCAGGCGTTTTTTGACGCGGGCGCGGACCGGTACCTGCTTCGCCACGAGACGGCGGACTGCGCGCATTATGGAAAACTCCATCCGCCTGCGCAGACGCTCGAGAACCGGATGCGATGTCTTTTTGACCTGAAGGAAATCGGCTACCAGACCGGCGCGGGTATGATGATCGGAGCGCCCTATCAGACGGCAGATACTTTAGCCCGCGATTTTGCGTTTTTAGCAAAGCTGCAGCCGCAGATGGTCGGCATGGGCCCGTTTTTGCCGCACCGGGATACGCCATTTTGGGATTTCCCGGCCGGAAGCGCGGAGCAGACGCTCTATCTTCTAAGCCTTGTGCGGCTGATGCTTCCGGACGCGCTGCTTCCGGCGACGACGGCGCTCGGGACATTGGACGGCCGCGGGCGACAGGAGGGCGTTCTTTCCGGCTGCAACGTGGTAATGCCAAATCTGTCTCCGATGGCGGTTCGGAAAAAGTATCTCCTTTACGATCACAAGGCCGGCACGAATGACAGCGGGGAAAGCAGCCTCTCTAAGCTTCGCGCGCAGATGCAGGAGATTGGCTACACGGTCGCGGTTGGCCGCGGCGACTTTACAGGCGGGAGGATTGCACAATGATCAAAATCGCGGTATACGGCAAGGGCGGCATCGGAAAATCCACAACGGTCTCGAACCTTGCGGCGGCGCTGAGCGAGAAGGGCCTTCGCGTGATGCAGATCGGCTGCGACCCGAAGGCGGACTCCACGACGCTTCTGACCCACGGCGTGAAAATGCAGACGGCGCTGGGGCTGATGCGCGAACGGAACAATGATTTTGCGCTTTCCGATATGGCGAAAGAAGGTTTCGGCGGTGTTATCTGCGTAGAGGCGGGAGGACCCACCCCGGGACTTGGCTGCGCCGGGCGCGGGATTATCGCGGCGCTCGAGAAGCTGGAGGAAAAGGGCGCGTATGAGACATTCCGGCCGGACGTGGTATTTTACGATGTGCTGGGAGACGTGGTCTGCGGCGGCTTTTCCATGCCGATGCGCGCGGGCTATGCCGACCGGGTCTTCATCGTGACCTCGGGGGAAAATATGGCGCTGCACGCGGCGGCCAATATTGCGATGGCGGTTGAAAATTTCCGCGGGCGCGGATACGCCTCGCTCGGCGGGCTGATCCTCAACCGCCGGAACGTCAAAAACGAGGAAGAAAAGGTGCGTGAGCTCGCGGGCGATATCTCGTCTCAGATTGTCGGGAGCCTTGATTTCAGCGAGACCGTCCAGCAGGCGGAGGCGCTTTCTAAGACGGTCATTGAGGCCTTCCCGGAGAGCGAGATGGCGGCGCAGTACCGCGCGCTGGCGGATGCGGTCCTTCGCGCGTGTGAGGTGGCGCCATGTTAAAACGCGTCACGCCGGACGATACGAGCGGCGCGATGGTGCGCCTTGGAGACGTGAAAACGGCAGCTCCGTTTGTGTCAGGGCTGGAATATGGCGCACCGGCCAGAGGCGTGTGGAACATTGTCCACATCGGCATGCTGATCCCGGGCGCACACCAGATCTACGTCTGCGCGGGAAACTGCCTGCGCGGCGTGGTGCTCACGGCGGCGGAAATGAACGCGCAGAGCCGGTTCTCTACAATTACAATTAAGGAAAACAACGTCCTGAACGGCGACATGGAAACGCTTCTCATCGAGGGCGTGACGGACATTCTCCACAGGCTTCCCAGCCTGCCGCCTGCGGTGCTCGTCTTTACGAGCTGCATCCACCACTTCATGGGCTGCGACCTTGCGCTCTGCTACCGGGAGCTTCGAAAACGGTTCCCGGATGTTGACTTTACCGACTGCTACATGAACCCCATCATGCGCAAAAGCGGCCTCACGCCCGACCAGCTCATGCGGCGGCAGCTATACTCGCTTTTAAAGCCGCGCGCGCAGGACGACGGGGTCAATATCCTCGGAAACTGCTTTTCAACCGACGAAACGTCCGAACTCGTGAAAATCATCCGTCAAACCGGGCGGCCGCTTCGCGATATCACGGTCTGCAAGACGTATGAGGATTATCAAAAAATGGCCGCGTCGACACTTCACATCGCCTACAATCCCCCGGCAAGAGCGGGCGGCGAAGCGCTCTCGAACCGGCTCGGCGGAACGTTTTTGTATCTGCCCCTGAGCCATACGGCAAAAACCATCCGGAGGAACCTGCAAACGCTCTGCGAGGCGCTCGGAACAAGCTATGACCCGTCCGAAGACGAAGCACGGGCCGAGGCGGCGCTCCTTCACGCGAAGAAGCTTCTGGGCGAGACGGAGATCGCCATCGACTACACGGCGACGCCAGCGCCCATGAGCTTGGCCCGATGCTTATTAGAGCACGGCTTCCGCGTCACGCGTATCTACGCCGACTCCATCGCCGCGGGCGATCAGGAAGACTTCCGCTGGCTGCAAGAACACGCGCCGGACATCGAGCTTTACGCCACCATGCAGGTGAAGCTCCGCGTTCTGCCGCGCGAAACGCAAACGCCCACGCTCGCCATCGGCCAGAAGGCCGCGTATTTTACCGGCACAAAGCACTTTGTGAACATCGTCGAGGGCGGCGGGATGTATGGCTTCGACGGGCTTTGCCGGTTGGCGGAGCTGATGGAGGAAGCGCACAGAACCGAGCGGGACGCGCGCGATTTTATCCAGCAAAAAGGATTGGGGTGTGACAGCTGCCTATGAAACAGACGCAAGCCTTTCTCTCAACCTACACCGCCGATGTCTCCGGCGTGTGCTCGGCGCTTTTTGAGCTCGGCGGCATGACGGTCATGCACGACGCGTCGGGCTGCAACTCGACCTATCACACGCACGACGAGCCAAGGTGGTACGACATGGACAGTCTCGTCTTTATTTCCGGCCTTTCCGAGCTGGAGGCTGTGATGGGAGACGACGAAAAGCTGATTGCGGACGTGGTGGATGCGGCGCGGCAGCTGCATCCCCGGTTTATCGCGCTGGCCGGAACGCCGATCCCGATGATCACGGGCTGCGATCTGCCCGCCATCGCGCGGGAGGTTGCAGGAAGAACAAATATTCCGTCCTTCGCCGTGCCGTCGAACGGCATCGGGACCTACGTTGCGGGCGCGGGGCAGGCGCTGCGGCTCTATGCGGAGCGATTCATCACAAGCCGGCCCGAGAAGCGGAAAAACGCCGTCAATATTTTAGGTGCGACGCCACTGGACTTTTCGGTGAACGGCTGCGTGCAGAGCATGGCGCGCAGGCTCGAGAAAGCGGACTTTACGCTCCAGAGCGTGTTTGCGATGAGCAGCAGTATTGACGCAATCGACAAAGCAGGCGCGGCGGAGGCGAACCTCGTCATCTCATCCGTCGGTCTTCCGGCCGCAAAATACCTCCAGGCGCAGTTCGGAACGCCCTATGTCATTGGCGCGCCGTTCGGAGATTTTTTCTCGCCCTATGTATTTGATGCGCTGCGGGAAAGCATCCGCACGGGAGCGCCTGCGGATGTGCTCGGCACGTTTGCCCCGGATGCGCCAGATACCGCCATTGTCGGAGAAAGCGTGACCGCAAAATCTCTCGCGGCGGCGCTCGCCGTGGGGTACGGGATCGGGGCACGGGTCATCTGCCCCGTGGAAGCGCCGGGCGGCGTGCTCGGTGCGTGCGATCTGCAGCTCGAGGACGAGGAGGCCATCGAAGCCGCGCTCCGGGGCGCGAAACGCGTGATCGCAGACCCTCTTTACCGGCCCATCGTCCCGAAGACGAGCAAATTTTATCCCCTTCCCCACGAGGCGTTCTCTGGACGAATTTATCGGAAGCAGATTCCAAACCTTGCAGAGCGCGTCTGAGGCGGTCTGCCCGGATATATCGTAACTAACTTGGTAAAACCATAAAACTTCTTACAGAAAAGGAACAAAACCCATGAAACACTTGAAATCTCTCATCTGCCTGCTGCTTGCGCTGCTGCTTCTGAGCGGCTGCGCGCCCGCGGCTCCCGCGCAATCGGACGCATCCACTGAGCCTGTGCAAACGGAAGAAGCTGCCCCCGCCGAACAGACCGAGCAGGCCGGGCCCGAAGCCCCGGCAGAGAAAGAAACGACCGAGCCGGAGGCGGACTTCATCACCGTCACCGACCACAACGACAACGTCGTGCAGGTCCCCAAAAACGCGCAGCGCATCGCCGTGTGCGACATCCTGCCGCTGCCGTCGGTTCTTTGCGTGTTCTTTGACTCGGCGGAAAAGCTGGTCGGCATCGCGCCGTCGAGCATGTCTGCCGCGCAAAATAGCCTTCTCTCTCAGCTGTATCCCGAAATTCTGAACGCCCAGACCGGCTACATGAACGGCACGGATGTCAATACCGAAGAGCTCATGCAGCTCGCGCCCGACGTGGTATTCTACAGCGCGTCGAACCCCGCGCTCGGTGAAAAGCTCACGGCTTCCGGCTTCTGCGCGGTTGCGGTGTCCGCGAACAAGTGGCAGTACAACTGCATCGAGACGCTCAACAACTGGATCGACCTCCTCTCGCAGATTTTCCCGGAAAATGACCGGGCGGCGCTCTGCCGGTCCTACAGTGAGGATGTGTACGCCATGGTGCAAGAACGCGTCAAGGATATCCCGGATGACGAGCGCGCACGTGCCTTCTTCCTCTTCCAGTATAACGACAGCACTATCATGACCTCCGGCCAGCGCTTTTTCGGCCAGTGGTGGGCGGACGCGATCGGCGCGGTAAACGTGGCAAACGAGCTTGCGACCGATAATTCCGTCACCGTGAACCTCGAGCAGGTCTACGACTGGAACCCCGATATCATCTTCATGACGAACTTCAATACCTTCCAGCCGGACGACCTTTACAACAACACCGTCGGAACCTACGACTGGAGCGGCATTCAGGCCGTGCAGGACAAGAGCGTCTACAAAATGCCCCTCGGCATGTACCGCAGCTACACGCCCGGCATCGACACGCCGATCACGCTTCTGTGGATGGCAAAGACCACCTATCCTGCGCGCTTTGAGGATATCGACGTGACACAGAAGGCCATCGACTACTACGAGACCGTCTTCGGCGTGACGCTCACGTCCGAGCAGGTCGAGACGATCTTCGCCCCCATCTCTGCTGCGGGCACGCTCTATTTCTGATGCGATACATCTTATGTTAGGAGGCAGCAGCCATGAGCCTTAACGATACCCCATCTGCCAACCGCCTGCACATCGGCTTTTTCGGTCTGCGAAACGCGGGAAAATCGAGCGTTGTAAACGCCGTTACCGGGCAGGACCTGGCGGTCGTATCCGGACGGCCCGGAACGACCACCGACCCCGTGCAGAAGGCCATGGAGCTTCTGCCGCTCGGCCCCGTCGTGATCATCGACACCCCGGGCTATGACGACGACGAGCAGGAGCTCGGGCAAAAGCGCGTGCTGCGCACGAAGCGGGTGCTCAACAAAACGGACGTGGCCGTTCTGGTGGTTGACGGGACGAAGGGCCTGCAAATGGACGACCGGGAGCTTCTTGCGCTCTTCCGCGAAAAGAACATTCCGCACGTTGTGGCGTTTAACAAGAAAGACCTTTTTGAAAAGGCTCCGGCGGATGTCCTGTGCGTCAGTGCCGTGACGGGCGAGGGGATTTTCGAGCTCAAGGAGCGCCTCGGCGCGCTTGCCCCGAAGGAGAACGGAAGGAAGCTTCTTTCCGACCTCGTAAGCCCCGACGGGCTCGTCGTGCTCGTCACGCCAATCGACGAATCCGCTCCAAAAGGGCGCATGATCCTGCCGCAGGTGCAGGCGATCCGCGACGTGTTAGATGGCGATGCGTGCTGCGTGGTGGTCAAGGAGACGCAGCTGGCCGGGCTCCTATCGTCTCTTGGAAGAAAGCCCAACATGGTCGTCACCGACTCTCAGGCGTTCGCGGTCGTCTCTAAAATCGTCCCGGAGGACATTCCGCTCACGTCGTTTTCAATTCTCATGGCGCGCTATAAGGGCTTTCTGGAGACGGCGGTCCGGGGCGCGGCGGCGCTCAAGCGGCTTCAGACCGGCGACAAAGTTCTCATCTCCGAGGGCTGCACGCACCACCGGCAGTGCGGAGATATTGGAGCCGTGAAGCTTCCCAGATGGCTGAAGACCTACAGCGGGGCGGACATTTTGGTCGAGCTCAGCTCCGGCACGGGATTTCCCGAGGATCTCAGCGAGTTTTCCCTCGTGCTGCACTGCGGCGGGTGCATGCTCTCCGAGCGGGAGATGCTCTACCGCATGAAGTGCGCGCAGGACCAGACGATCCCCTTTACGAACTACGGTGTAGCTATCGCCTGCATGAACGGCATTTTGCCCAGAAGCCTCAGCCTGTTCCCGGCACTTCAAAAATTGATCGAAGGATAACAAAGCGGCAGACCCCATACAAAGGGTCTGCCGCTATTTTTCAAGTCTTCCGGAGAATGCGTAGGGGGCGCCTCTGTCCGCCCGGCAAAATATGCTTCCGAAACGCGAAACCCATCGGCGAATCCGAAGGTTCCCAAGGGCGGACAGAGTCGTCCACCCCTACGAACCGTCCGTGAGGCCGACGCATTTTGCGGAAAAATCTTCCCAGTTCAGGGGATGATGCGCGAGGGCTTCTGGTAGCGCTCCTGCTCGGAGAAGACGCAGCCGCAGTATTTCTGGATGTAGAATCCCAGTTCGCGCGCTCTTGTCTGGCCGTCGCGGAAGAGGGGGCGGAAGTCCTGATAGTAAAACTGCACGCCGCATGCCTCACCCGCCCGGTAGGCAACGTCCCGCATGAGCTCGTGCTGCTGGTAGGGGCTGATGAAAAGAGAAGACGTGAACGCGTCGAAGCCGCCCTCCTTTGCCATTCTTGCCGCCTCAAAAAGCCGCATCTCATAGCACTTGACGCAGCGCCCGGCGATATCGTCTGCAACGGCGCGGACAAACGGACGCAGGCCATAATCATCGCGCACGAGAAGAGGAAGATCGATCGTCTTCGCGTACTCCTGTAAGCAGTTGCGGCGCGCGCGGTATTCGGTGAAGGGGTGGATGTTCGGATTGTACCAGTAGCCGGTCAGATCGATCCCGTCCGCGCGCAGCACGTCGATCGGCAGATTTGCGCACGGCGCGCAGCAGATGTGCATCAAAAGCTTCATAGTCTCGCCTCAACCTGATTTTTCGAATTTGCTATAGTATAGCACGGCGGCGCGTCCTTGTACAGAACCCGTTCGTCATCCGCGAAAACAAACAAATTTTTAGCGCGGATACAAAAATAGTATGGACAAATGCACCAAATCGGAGTATAATTTGTGCTAATACCAGAAAGAAGCTGTGCTTAACGCAGCGGAGCAGAAGCAACCGGACATCCGGCGATGATCAGCGCCAGATTATAATGAAGAAAGGATGATTCTCATGGCAGTCACAACCGAAAGCTACGCGGGTAAAATTCAGAGAAAGCTTTTGAAAAAGCAGAAGGTCATCGAGGCCGCCTCCGGCCGCAAGAAGGCTGATCTGGTGCTCAAGAACGCGACGTTTGTCAACGTCTTTTCCAACGAGCTGACGACCTGCGACATTGCCTGCGCCAACGGCCTGATCGTGGGTCTGGGCGAGTATGATGGCGAGGTCGAATACGACATGACGGGCAAGATTGTCTGCCCGGGCTTTATTGACGCGCACATCCATCTGGAATCGAGTTTAGTCAGCCCCAGAGAATTTGTCAGAGCCACGCTGCCGCATGGCACGACGACCGTCATCACGGACCCCCACGAGATTACGAACGTTATGGGAACCGACGGCATCGACTACATGTTTCAGGCGACGGAAGGCCTTCCCATCGACGTGCGGTTCATGCTTCCCTCGTGCGTTCCGGCAACGCCGATGGACGAATCGGGTGCGAATCTTGACTACCGCGCGATCGACTCGTTCTATGACTATCCGAGAGTGCAGGGCCTGGCCGAGATGATGAACGCATACGGCGTCATCCACAACGATAAAGAGGTCGTCTCCAAGATCGTCGCCGCGCAGGCGCACCACAAGAAGATCGACGGCCACGCGCCGGGCCTGCTCGGAAAAGACCTCGATACTTATATTGCAGCGGGCGTTTACTCCGACCACGAGTGCTCGACGATCGAAGACGCGCTCGAAAAGCTCAAGCGCGGCCAGTTCATCATGATCCGCGAGGGTACGGCAGCAAGAAACCTCGAGGCGTTGGCTGGCTTACTTACCCCGCAGTACGCCGAGCGCTGCATGTTCTGCACGGACGACAAGCACCCGAACGACCTTCTGGAGAAGGGCCACATCGACTACATCTGCCGCGAGGCCATTAACAAGTACGGCGCGGACCCGATCCTGACCGTCAAGGTCGCCTGCCACCACGCGGCGCGCTACTTCCTGCTCAATAACCGCGGCGCAATTGCTCCCGGGTATCTGGCCGATTTCGCAATCATCGATAATTTCAAGAATTTTAACGTCGAAATGGTTTTCAAAAAGGGCGAGCTGTATTATAATGACGGCAAGCTCAAGGAGTTCCCCGCACCCGCAATCGAGGAATATCTGGACGAGCGGGCGCACGACACGTTCCATGTCCGCCATCTCATGGAGGAAGACTTCGAGGATGTGCGGCAGCGCGGCGTGATCGGCATGATTCCGGGCGAGATCGTCACGACCGACAACGGCTATGCCGACCATGTGGACCTGGAAAAGGACATCCTGAAAATCGCCGTCGTTGAGCGGCACAAGAACACCGGACACATCGGTCTTGGCTACATTCAGGGCTACGGCCTCAAGTCCGGCGCGGTCGCCACGTCCATCTCCCACGACTCGCACAACATCATCGTCGTCGGCACAAACGCGGCGGATATGGCGTTTGCGGCAAACTACATTGTCGAGAACCACGGCGGCATTGTCGTCGTCAAGGACGGCAAGGTTCTCTCGAGCGTCGTTCTGGAAATCGCGGGCATTATGTCTGATGAGCCGCTGACCAAAATGAACGAGGAGCTCGAGGCGGCGAAGGACGCTGCGTTCTGCCTCGGTGTGAGCCGCGGCATCGATCCCTTTATGACGCTCAGCTTCATGGCGCTGCCGGTCATCCCGACGCTCCGCATCACCACGCGCGGCGTCATCGACGTGAACACGCAGCAGTACATTTGAGAAAAATTTCAATACATAGATTTTGCGGGCAGGCGGAACACCGTCTGTCCGCTTTTTTCGGAAAGGAAGAGAACCATGACGAACCAGCAGCTTCAGCTTATCCAAGACCTGCGCCATGCGCTGCACCAGTGCCCTGAGGTTTCCGGGCGGGAGACACGAACAGAGGCGCTTTTGCAGCAGTTTTTGCGCGCGCACACGACGCTTGAACTCCAGCCCTGCGGCGAGGGCTTCTATGCGGCGCACCGGGAGAAAAATGCTTCGAAGCCTGCGATTGCCCTGCGCGCAGATTATGACGCTCTGGCGACGTTAAACGGCGGCGCGGCACATCTTTGCGGGCACGACGGTCACGCGGCGAGTCTCTGCGCGGTAGGCCTGATGCTGGAAGGAAAAAGCGTGGGCCGGAACGTGTTCCTGCTGTTCCAGCCCGCCGAAGAGACCGGCGCGGGCGCGGCGCCCTGCTGCGAGCTGTTCGAAAAAGAAAGCGTCGCGGAAATTTACGGCGCGCATAATCTCCCCGGATTTCCAGAAGGCGAGGTCTATACCAAACCTGGCACGTTTGCCTGCGCGTCTCGCGGCGTGACGCTTCGGTTTCAGGGGGCTCCCACGCACGCGGCCTATCCGGAAAACGGAAAAAATCCGGTGCTTGCCGTGGGGAAGCTTCTTTGCGCGCTGCCGGAGCTGGCAAGCCCTGCGCATTTTGCGGGCATGACGCTCTGCACCGTCATTGGCGCGGAGCTGGGCGAAAAAGCGTTCGGCGCGGCATGCGCACGGGCGGAGGTCTGGCTGACGCTGCGGGCAGAACATAATGCGGATCTGGACGCGCTCCGAACGGCCGTTCTTGGCTGCGCGAAAGCGCTGGCGGAGGAAGCGGCGTTAGATTTTTCGTTTGAAGAGCAGGACGTGTTCCCCGCGACGGAAAACACGCCCGCGTGTGCGCAGAAGGTTCTTTCTCTCTGTCATGGAAAGACGTTGGAGGTCCCCATGCGTTGGAGTGAAGATTTTGGACACTACCTCCTGCATGTCCCCGGCGCGTTCTTTGGTGTCGGTGCGGGAGAAACCCACGCCCCGCTGCACACGAAAGATTACGAATACCCCGACTGCCTGCTGGAGCCGACCGCAAATGCGTTCTGGGCAATTGTTCAGGGCGCATAACGCAGCTTCCGCTGCCCCATTGGGTACCATCGAATTCGCATTGGATTTCCGTAAAATCGGTACATCCTGCCGGGTCGATGTGGGCATCGCCCCCTACGCAGAACCGAAGAATTTCAGAAATCCTGTAGGGGCGGACGACCCTGTCCGCCCTGAAGAAGTTTCAAATTCGCCGCGCTCTTCCGTAAAAATCGGATTTTTCTGCGGGCGGACAGAGCCGTCCGCCCCTACGAACCTCCCGGAAGGACGCATCCATACATGCAGACAAAAAATCCCTCTGCTTTTGCTGCCCCCTGACAGGGGTAACAACGTTGGCGGGGGATACCCGGCTGGTGTTTATGCACCAGCCGGGTTTTCTGTTGGCGTATGGCCAATGGTTCAGGATACCATCGGGATTTCTTTATGTTGCTCCGGTTTTGCTGTTTGTCTGTTCTCCATGCACCCAATGTCGGCGTAGTGAATTTCCACCGTCTGTGGTGCGTGTTTGGACCATTTTACTTCCT
>ERZ1106963.517-NODE-517-length-55386-cov-14.242342_pt1 | contig 55386 bp, 49 predicted proteins | sample MGYA00403681_ERZ1106963 | MGnify/ENA primary metagenome ERZ1106963 (study PRJEB35170, sample SAMEA104062407) | human gut metagenome | biome: human gut; feature: human-associated habitat; material: faeces | place: Denmark | collected 2012-05-03 ...
CAAGTAGTGCAGTGCAAATCTAGGCGGCGGGGTGTGGGCACCCCGCCCTACGGGTAACAAGAAAATTTGTGCAAGTCCCGTTCGGTACGTCGGAGACGCCGCTCCCTACGGGTGCGTAACAAGAAGTGCGTAGGGAAGGGGCCCTGCCCCTCCCATGGACGGGGTAGAACCCCGCCCCTACGGATAGCAAGAAAGCTCGTGCAGGCGGGCGACCGCGAGGGTCGCCCCTACGGAGGCATAGCAAGTAGTGCAGTGCAAATCTAGGCGGCGGGGTGTGGGCACCCCGCCCTACGGGTGCATAGCAAGGAGTGCAGTACAGGGCGGGGCGGGGAGTGCATATTGGCGGTTTTATCATTCTTTTCCTCTTACATCCTCTTACAAAAGACCGGCGCCCCTCCAACAGGAGGGACGCCGGGAAGATTCTCATGATTCGATTTCTTTATGATTCGATTTCTTACTTCTTGGCCTTGCTGTCCACCACATCGCGGAGCAGGGCGGTGAAGTCTTCCAGGGACATGGCGCCCAGATCGCCGTCGGTCCGGTGCCGGGGAGAGACGGTGCCATTTTCCATATCGCGGTCGCCCACCACTACCATGTAGGGCACCTTCTCCATCTGCGCGTCGCGGATCTTCTTGCCGATCTTCTCGTTGCGATAGTCCACCTCCACCCGGAAGCCCTGGTTCTCCAGAGCCTTAGCGGCGTCGGCGCAGTAGTCGGCGGCCCGGTCAGTGACAGGCAGGAAGCGCACCTGCTCGGGTGCCATCCAGGTGGGCAAGGCGCCGGCATACTCCTCAATGAGGTAGGCCAGGGTGCGCTCATAGCAGCCCAAGGAGGTACGGTGGATGATGTACGGCAGAGCCTTTTCGCCGTTCTCATCGATATAGTACATGCCGAAGCGCTGGGCCAGGAGCATATCGATCTGGATAGTGACCAGAGTGTCCTCCTTGCCGAAGACGTTCTTATACTGAATGTCCAGCTTGGGGCCGTAGAAGGCGGCCTCGTCGATGCCGATCTCGTACTTCACGTCCAAATCGTCCAGTATCTGGCCCATGACGCGCTGGGCCTCGTCCCACTGCTCCTTGGTGCCCTCGTACTTGTTGTTGGGGTTGGCGGGGTCCCACTGGGAGAAGCGGAAGGTACATTTATCCAGCAGGCCCACGGTGCCCAGGCAGTACTTGGCCAGCTCCAGGCAGCCCTTGAACTCCTCCTCCAGCTGGTCCGGGCGCAGCACCAAATGGCCCTCGGAAATGGTGAACTGGCGGACGCGGATGAGCCCGTGCATCTCGCCGGAGTCCTCGTTGCGGAACAGGGTAGAGGTCTCGCCCAGGCGCATGGGCAGATCGCGGTAGGAGCGTTGGCGGTTCAGATACACCTGGTACTGGAAGGGGCAGGTCATGGGCCGCAGGGCGAAGCACTCCTTGGTCTCGTCGTGGGGGTCGCCCAGGATGAACATACCGTCCAGGTAATGATCCCAGTGGCCGGAAATTTTATAAAGCTCACGCTTGGCCATGAGGGGGGTCTTGGTCAGCAGGTAGCCGCGCTTCTGCTCAACATCCTCCACCCAGCGCTGCAAAAGCTGGATGACCCGGGCACCCTTGGGCAGCAGAATGGGCAGGCCCTGGCCGATATAGTCCACGGTGGTGAAGTACTCCAGATCCCGGCCCAGCTTATTGTGGTCGCGCTTGAGGGCCTCCTCCCGCTGCTTCAGGTACTCCTCCAGCTCCTCCTTCTTGGGGAAGGCCACGGCGTAGATACGCTGGAGCATCTTGCGGTTGCTGTCGCCGCGCCAATAGGCGCCGCAGCACTGGGTCAGCTTGATGGCGTTGCCCTTGATGCGGCCGGTGGAGTCCAGGTGGGGGCCGGCGCACAGGTCCACGAACTCGCCCTGCTTATAAAACGAGATGTGGGCATCGGCGGGCAGGTCGTTAATAAGCTCCACCTTGTAGGGCTCGTCCTTCTCCTGCATGAAGGCGATGGCCTCCTCCCGGGGCAGCTCGAAGCGCTCCAGCTTCAGCTTTTCCTTGCAGATCTTGCGCATCTCCGCCTCCAGAGCGTCCAGATGCTCCTGGGTAAAATTAAAGGGAGCGTCAAAGTCGTAGTAAAAGCCGCCCTCGATGGACGGACCGATGGCCAGCTTCACCTCCGGGTACAGGCGCTTGACGGCCTGGGCCAGCACATGGGAGCAAGTGTGCCAATAGGTGCGGCGGTAGTCCTTGTTTTCAAAGGTATAGATGTTTTCTTCGCTCATGGTGATGTTCTCCTTTCTTGGGGTGACAAAAAACCTCACCCCTGACAAAATTCAGGGGTGAGGTAAAAGTACTTTACTCCACGGTTCCACCCTGCTTACGGAGAAAACTCCGTCGCTCGTGTTTCTCTGTAACGGGAGAGCCCGTTCCGCTCGTCACGGACAGCTCGGGAGTGGTACCGATCCCTCCTCACCGCAGGGCGCTTTCAGCCGAGGCGCTCTTCTCTTTGGCGGCGGGCGGGGATCTCTTCTCCGTCAACGCATTTTCTTGATTACAGCATATTATAAGCACCTTTTCCCGGCTTGTCAATGGACAAGTTGCAAATTTTTCTCCTGCAAAATTTCCTCTGCTCTGTCTACCACGACGGCCTGGGGCGCTACGGCCAGCAGCTTCTCCCGGCCCCGGAAGCCCCAGCTGACACCGATATAGTTCATGCGGCAGTTCTGAGCGGTATGAACATCCACCTCGCTGTCGCCCACATAGATGGCGCTATCCCGGGGGCAGCCCAGCTCCGCAAGAGCATGAAGCACCAGATCCGGTGCGGGTTTTGGGGGCAGGTCATCCACCTGGCCAAAGGCCGGCACACCAGGGAAGAATTTTACGGCCAGGGTCTTGGTGGTTTTGTCGGGTTTGTTGGAGACGATGGCCGTCTGGATACCCCGGGCGCGGAGAGCCGCCAGCAGCTCCGGGATGCCGGGATAGGGGCGGGTTTTTATGCAGTTGTGGGCCTGATACCAGGCCTTATACTCCGACAGCAGGGCTGCAAATTCCGCCTCCCCCACCGTATCCGGCAGGGCCCGGCGCATGAGCTTGGCCGCGCCATTTCCCACGAAGGCTCGTATCTCCTCCAGAGTGCGGGTCGGATAGCCATGGGCCGAGAGCACATGATTCACGGAGTCCTGCATATCCTCCAGAGTGTCCAGCAGAGTGCCGTCCATGTCAAACAGCACCGCCCGGGCCAGGGGCCTTCTGTGAAACACCGGCAGGTGGGGCAGCAGGATGCTGCCCAGGATCAGAGCGATGCCCACACAGCCCAGAGCCGTCACCCGCTCACGGAGCAGGATGGCCCCGAAAATGGCGGCAAAGGCCGGACTCAGGGCGCAGAAAAGGCTGGCACGGTTGGCGCTGATACGGCTCTGGGCCACGGGCTGGAGGGTATAGCCAAAGCCGGTGCACACCACCGCCAAGGCGATGATGATGCCCCACTCACCGCCGGTCTGGGGCAGGCGGGGCGACTCAAAGATCCAGGAGGCGATGAGGGCATACAGGCCCAGAAAGCCCACCTCCAGCACGCCCAGAGTGAAGCTGTCCGCCCGGTGGCTGGTGCGGTCGATGGCAATGATACCCGTGGCATAGAGGAAGGCCGAGAGCAGCGCGATGCACTCCCCGGCACCCAAATGAAATCCCCCGCCCTGGCCGGTCAGCAGGGCAACGCCGGCTACGGCGATGGCGGCGCAGAGCAGACTCATGGGCCTGGGGAGCCTGCGGTGCAGGGCCGACTCCAGCAGCGGCACAAGGATGATGGCCAGGTTCTCCAGCAGCGAAACCGTGCCGGAGTTCACCGTTTTGAGGGCCAGCATTTCGCAGCTCATGACCAGGAAAAAGAGGAAGCCCACCAGAGCGCCCCCGGTCACGGTGCGGCGGTCCAGCTTCTTTACCACTTTTTTCCCGAACAGGGCCGCCAGCAGCAAAAACGCCAGCAAAAACCGCACGGCCAGCATATTGAAGGCGCTCATGGTGCCAAGGCCCACCTTATTGAACACAAAGGACGTGCTGCGGGCAATAATCACCGACGCCATCAGCACCTCCGCTTTTCTCTCGGACATTTGGATCCCTCCCGGGTCATTTCTCGCATTCAGCACCGATATTATAAGCAGTGGCGATGAGTTTGTAAAGGACAAGGACTATTTTTGGCGGATCGGCGCATTCTCCGCGTTGAAAGCGGGGGATTTCTGTGCTATACTGTGAAAAAAGTTTGGGCGAGGTGCTGTATGGATGCAGTTTTAAAATATCTGAGCTCCTACCGGTTCATTTTCAGTCTGTGCACCGTGGCGGCAGCCGCTGTCATCTGGATGCTGCTGCGGCATGTGATCCACCGGTTCACCGCAAGGATCACTGCCTCCGATGCACTGAAGGGCCGACAGCAGACCTATCTGACCCTGGCGCTCAGCTGCGGGCGGGGGCTGCTGGTTCTGGTGGCGCTGATCCTGATCCTGCAGATCCACGGGGTGAATGTCACCTCCCTGGTAGCAGGACTGGGCATTGTGGGCGCCATCGTGGGCCTTGCCCTGCAGGACATGCTCAAGGACGTGATCATGGGGCTGAACATCCTGGCCGGGGAATACTTCATGGTGGGGGATGTGGTGAAATACGGAGAGGTGACAGGCGAGGTGATGCAGTTCTCCCTACGCTCTACCAAGCTCCGGGATCTGGCAACGGGCAACATCGTCACCATTTCCAACCGGAATATTTTTGAGATTGCCCGGGTCAGTGATGAAATTTTTCTGCCCGTATCCACCTCCTACAGTGACGACCCCACGGCTATGGAGGCCTTCCTCGGCCGCCTGGCAGAGGAAATCAACACACTGCCGGACGTGGAGAGCTGCACGATGCTGGGACTTACCAAGCTGGGGGATTGGTCGGTAGACTACCTGCTGCGCATTCAGGCACAGCCCACGGCGCACAATGCCGTGCGCCGCCGAGCGTTGGAGCTGATACGCCACCGTTTCCTGGAAAACGGATTCACCATTCCCTATCCACAGATGGGTGTGCACACAAGTTGACAAGCAAAAAGCAGGCCGGGAGGGCCTGCTTTTTGCTTTGGGGGTGGGTGCGGGGCGGGGGCGGTGGTTTTCGTGAACCGATGCGGGTAAGGAGTGCGGCGTGAGGGGGAATTACGGATTGCCACACCAGTGACATCGGTCACTGGTTCGCAATGACAGGGTTTTTGGCAAGACGTGCGGTGGGTATTGGGCGGCGGGGTGGGGCACCCCGCCTTACAGGTGCGCGGCAAGGCTCCTTGCCAGGTGAAAACAACCGGGGGCAGGACGCTCTTGTCCTGCTGCCCGGCTGTTTTTTCATCATCATATGGCGGTATTCAGAAGGGCCGCGGCGGATGCCTGCCCCACGCGGCGGAAGGACTCCTCCGGCAGAAACAGCTCCACCTGCTCTCCGGATGCTGCCAGCTCCGCCCGACAGGCTTCCGCCAGGCGCTCGCCCCCTGGGCCACTGATGACCCGGCCCAGCAGCAGCACACCTTCACAGCCGGTGAGCCGCCTGTACCAGGGGATCGTCTGCCCCAGGAGACGGCCAAGGGCAGAAAAGGCAGCCAGGGCCCGCTCACTGCCCTCCGACGCCAGGCGCTGCAGCCAGAGGAGTCTTCCCGCCGGGGTATCTCCCACCGGGGCAAGGCCTCTTTGCACGGCCAGACGCAGCACGCCCTCCTGAGAGAAATACCGCTCCCCCACGCCCCGATCCCCGGACCAGGGATCCACGGGCGCGGCGGGGTGCAGATCCACAGGCAGAAACGCCAGCTCATTGAGCCAGCCGCTGATCTGACCGTCCACGCCCACATAGCCGCCGGCCTGACTAGTACCCATGGCGATGCCCAGAAGGCTGCGGCGGCCCAGCGTCACAGACCCGGCCAGGGCCGCCACGTCCCCGTCGTTGCACACGGTGCAGGGGACATCCCCCAGCACATCCCGCGCCGCCCGGCGCAGGATATCCCGGCCATAACGGTCAAACTCCGCCGCCGGGACGCCCATAAACAGGCTGGAGCGGCGCACCTGCCCGTCCAGCACCACGCCGGCGGTGGAAAAGCCAACGGCATCCACCCGGGGCAGATGTGCCGCCGCAGAGCGGAGGGCCGCGGTGATATTCTCATAATGATAGCGCAGATCCGCCGCCGTTTTCGGCTGCCACAGCACCTCCTCGGTATATACGGTTTCTCTGTCTATGACCGCCGCCGCCTTGCGGTCACTGCCGCCCAGGTCGATGCCGATGCGGCAGCCCGCCGCGCAGGCGGTGACAGGGTGCGAAGCCGTCTGCTCCGGCGGCAGCGACTGCCGAAGCTCCACCCGGAAGGGCTCTCCATAGATACCGGACATAAAGTCCCGGTCAAAGGCCCGGACACCGCCCGGGCCATAGGCCCGCTGCAGCCAGCGAAATACCGCTTCATCCTCCGTCAACAGCGCATAGCCGCCCCGGAGCCACAGGGCCGTTTTCACCAGAAGGAGGGTGTATTTTTCATCCGCCGCCTGATACTCCTGCGCCCGGTGCAGCCGGAGCGGCAGATGCGTGCAGCCATCGCTGCCCAGTACGGCCACCCGGGCCGCGCGGTCCGCCGTGGCCTCATGGGCCTGTACGAATGCGCCGATAGGACGAAAATCAGTCTCCATCGGTGACGACACCGGTGAGGTCCACGCTCTTGCCGTCCCGCCACAGGCGCTCCAGACCGTAAAACTCCCGGGCCTCGCCGCTGAACACATGGACGGCCACGCAGCCGTAGTCCAGCAGCACCCAGGTGCCACCCCGGTAGCCCTCCCGGTGCAGGGGCTCCTCGCCGGCCTGCTCCGTGAGTACCTTTTCCACATTATCTACCAGCGCGTTAATTTGCGTGTTGGACGAGCCGGTGCACAGCACAAAATAATCCGCCAGGGCGGTCAGATCTGCGATCTCCAGCACCTGAATTTCCCGGCCCTTCTTCTCGGACAGAGCCCGGGCCGCCAGCAGGGCCAATTCTTTGGGGGTCTTATTCATTCTTTCGTTCCTCCGATCTCACGTTGTATATACTCCAGAGCCCGCAGGGTGTTGGGATGCACGGGGCTGCCGTAGCCGCGCAGCTCCTCAATGGAGTCCGCCAGCGCCAGGCACAGGCCCCGGTTCAGATCCGCGTGCACCGCCGCGCGCAGCTCCTCCACGCCGGGAAAGCTGCGGCTGGGCTCGATGTAGTCCGCCAGGTAGATGATCTTCTCCAGGAGGGTCATATCCGCCTTGCCGGTGGTGTGATAGTAAATGGCGTTATAAATCTCCTCCGACACGCCGAATTCCTCCCGTGCCACAGCCGCGCCGGTCTTGGAATGGAGCAGCTTGAGATAGGACTGCTCCATCTCGTCCAGCGGGATGCCATAGTGCCGGCAGAGGGAGAGCTGCTGAGACAGATCCAGCTTCTTGGTGCAGTCGTGGAGCAGGGCCGCGATCCTGGCCGCCGTCACATCCGCGCCGTATTTTTCCGCCAGGAAGGCCGCCTCCTGCTCCGTGCCCAGCACATGGGGCATGCGCTTGGGCTTTAAATAGCTCAGGGCGATGGGGCGCAGCGCTTCCGGCGTCAGATGCTTCAGATCCGTCGCCGTGCCATACAGCCCCTTGCGCAGAATATACCCGTACACCGGCTCGGTGAGATACGCCCGGCCCTCGCCAGAGGGAAGGGTCTCCCGCAGCCGGGTGGAGGACACCGGGATAGCCTCGGGATTCTCCACGATCACCACACGGGCATGGAATGCCGTCTCCAGCTTCTCCCTCTGTCGGGCAAAGGCCGCCGTCTCGTCCGCCGACTGGCGGCTGAACACCGCCAGGGTGGCCTGGCGGCAGATCTCCTCCGGCCGGTGCCAGCTCTCAAAGGAGAGGAACATGTCCGATCCCATGAGCAAAAACAGCTCATCCGAGGGGTACTGCTCCCGCAGGGCCGACAGGGTATCGCAGGTGTAGCTGGCCCCCTGGCGGCGGATCTCCATATCCGACACCTCCGCTGGAACAGGGAACTCCCCTGTGCACAGGCGGGCCATCTCCAGCCGATCCTGCTCCCCGGCACTGCCGGCGGGCAGGGGCTTATGGGGCGGAACGGCATCCGGGATCAGCAGAAGCTTATCCAGAGAAAGCTGACGGGCCGCCGCGGAGGCTGCGGCGATATGGCCCCGGTGGATGGGGTTGAAGGTGCCGCCGTAAATTCCGATGCGCATGGTCACACGCTCCGGCGGGGCGCCTTCACCAGCTCGATCTTGCGCTTGGTCTTATCGTGCTGCATGCGGTACAGGACGAATTTGTTTCCGATGACCTGCACCACTTCGCCGCGGGTGGCCACCTTCAGCTCCTCGGCAGCCTCCCGGGCGGTGAGCATGGAATTCTCCAGCACCTTGCCCTTGATGAGCTCCCGGGCCTCCAAGGCATCGTCCGCCTGCTTCACAAGGTTGTCGCTGATGCCGTCCTTGCCTATATGAATGATGGTGTCCAGGGTGGAGGCCAGGCCCCGCAGCTGGGCACGCTGCTTGCTTGTCAGTTCCATATCAGTGTTTCTCCAAATACTCTTTTAATTTCACCGCAAAGGCCCGCAGGGCATTGCCCCGGTGGCTGACGGCGTTCTTCTCCTCCGCCGTCATCTGGGCGAAGGTCTTGCGCAGACCCGGCACAAAGAACACCGGGTCGTAGCCGAAGCCGCGATCCCCCAGAGGTGCGTAGGCGATGGTGCCGCGGCACTCCCCCTCCGCCGTCAGCTCCGTGCCGCCAGGGAAGGCGCAGACGATGGAGGTGTGGAAATGGGCCGCACGGGTCATGGAGCCGCGCATATTTTGCAGCAGCAGGCGGCAGCGGGCCGCATCGTCATCCAGACCGCCGTAGCGGGCGGAATAGACCCCCGGGGCGCCGTTCAGCGCGTCCACGCACAGGCCCGTATCATCTCCGATGGCCGGCAGGCCGCTGGCCTCCATGACAGCCCTGGCCTTGATGCGGGCGTTGTCGGTGAAGGTCTCGCCGTTCTCCTCCGGCTCAAGGGCCAGGCCCAGGTCCGACTGGAGGACGATCTCCACGCCCAGCTCCTGCAAAATGGCCTGCATCTCGGAAAGTTTTCCCTTGTTATGGGATGCCAATACAAATTTCATAGAGAGTCTCCTTTACTGGTCCAGAATTTCCCGCTGCTTCGCCATGAGCTCCCGGATGCCCTGGGCGCACAGGCGCACCAGCTCCTGCTGCTCCGAAAGGGTGAAGCTGCGGCCCTCGCCGGTGCCCTGGATCTCGATGAGCTCGCCCTTTTCGTTCATCACGCAGTTCAGATCCACCTGGGCCCGGCTGTCCTCGCTGTAAGGCAGGTCCAGCAGGGGCACATCGTCCACGATGCCGGCGCTCACCGCCGCCACCTGGTGCACGATAGGGTCCCTCTCCACCTTGCCCTCAGCCAGGAGCTTCCGGCAGGCCAGGGCCAGGGCCACAAAGCCGCCGGTGATGGAGGCGGTGCGGGTGCCGCCGTCCCCCTGCAAAACATCGCAGTCTATGGTGACGGTACGCTGGCCCAGAGCCGCCATATCCACCGCCGCGCGGAGACTGCGGCCTATAAGACGCTGAATTTCCGCACTGCGGCCGGAGAGCTTCAATTTATCAACATCCCGGCGGGAGCGCTCCCGGTTAGCCCGGGGCAGCATGGAATACTCCGCCGTCACCCAGCCGTGGCCCTCCGGCACATGGGGCGGCGTTTTCTCCTCCACCGAGGCGTTGCACAGCACCACCGTGTCGCCGCAGCGAATCAGCACACTGCCCTCGGCGAATTTTATATAATCCCTCGTCAGCTCCACCGGGCGAAGCTGGTCAAAGGCACGTCCGTCTGCTCTGGTCATAGTCTCTCCCCCCTGTTAAAACAAATCGTTTACAAACTCCTCCGGGTCGAAGGGCTTCAGGTCGTCCACGCCCTCGCCCACGCCCACAAACTTCACCGGCACGCCCAGCTCCCGGGCGATGGCGATGACGATGCCGCCCTTGGCGGTGCCGTCCAGCTTGGTGAGCACGATGCCCGTAAGGCCCGCCGTCTCCTTGAAGCTCCGGGCCTGGATGAGGCCGTTCTGCCCGGTGGTGGCGTCCAGCACCAGCAGGGTCTCCCGGCCTGCCTCCGGCAGCTCCCGGTCGATGATCTTGCGGAGCTTGGCCAGCTCGTTCATCAGGTTCTGCTTATTGTGCAGGCGGCCCGCCGTATCGCACAGAACCACATCGATGTTCCGGGCCTTGGCCGCCTGCAATGCATCAAACAGCACCGCTCCGGGGTCGGCCCCCTCATGCTGGCGCACGATGGGCACATCCGCCCGCTTGGCCCAGATCTCCAGCTGGTCGGCGGCGGCGGCCCGGAAGGTATCCGCCGCGCACAGCAGCACCTTTTTCCCCTCCCCCTTCAGGCGCTTGGCCAGCTTACCGATGGAGGTGGTCTTGCCTACGCCGTTGACGCCGATGACCAGGATCACCGTGGGACTTTTGGCGGTGTCCAGAGCGGCATCGCCCACGGAGAGCTTTTGCAGCAGAATTTTCCGCAGCTCCGCCTTCACCTGCTCCGGATCCTTCATATCATAGCTGAAGACGGCGTTGCGCAGGGAGTTCACCGACTCAGCGGCGATATTCACCCCCACGTCCGCCAGGATCAGGGACTCCTCCAGATTGTCAAAAAATTCGTCGTCCAGCTTCTCCCAGTTCACATCGCCGAACCAGGCCTGCTTGAGTTTGCTGAAAATACCCATATGCTGCCTCCTGTTCTAAACTATAAATGTATGCGTATCCGTAGGGGCGGGGTTCTACCCCGCCCGTGGGAGGGGCAGAGCCCCTCCCCTACGCACCTCTTGTTGCCCCTCCGTAGGGGCCTATGATCCTGTTGCGGTACCCAAAATTCCTGCGCTGCCTTACGGCGGACGCTGGAAATTTTGACCGCGGCCACTCGCTCGCTTCGCTTTATCCGCCACTGGCGGCGCTCAGCTCGCTCCCCACATCGGCCCGAACCGGGTTTTCCTGCACTCCCGGCAGGGCACACGGACCCTGCCCTACAAAAATATTCCTCCGTAGTCGTCCGCCCGGTTACGCACCGCGTCCCGTAAACCTGTCATTGCGAAGCCAATGCGCACACCGACTGCGGCCATCCGCTTTCCCTTACTTGATTTTCATTTCTTTACTCAGCTCATTGAGGTTGGCCGTGAGCACCGTGGAAACGCCCCGCTCCTGCATGGTGATGCCGTAGAGCACGTCCGCCTCCTCCATGGTGCCGCGCCGGTGGGTGATGACGATGAACTGGGTCTTGCCGGCGATGCGCCGCATATAGCGGGCGTAGCGCACCACGTTGGACTCGTCCAGCGCCGCCTCAATCTCGTCCATGACGCAAAACGGCGTGGGATGCACCTTCAGTATGGCGAAATACAGGGCGATGGCCACGAAGGCCTTCTCGCCGCCGGAAAGCAGAGAAAGGGTCTTCAGCTGCTTGCCAGGGGGCTGGGCCTTAATTTCAATGCCGCAGCGGAGGATGTCGTTCTCGTCCTCCAGCTCCAATGTTGCCCGGCCACCGCCGAACAGCTCCAGGAAGGTCTCCTGGAAGCTCTGCTTGAGTATCTCAAACTGGGTGGCGAAGATCTCCGTCATCTGCTTGGTAATCTCCTCGATGATGCCCAGCAGCTCCTCCTTGGCCTTCTCCACATCGTTGCGCTGGTCGGAGAGGTAGGTATAGCGGGTGTTCACCCGGTCAAACTCCTCAATGGCGCCGATGTTGATGGGGCCAAGGCCCTTGATCTCCCGGTTCAGCTCGGCGATGCGGCGGGTGGCCTTGGGCACGCTCTCCAGCTCCACACGCAGGGCCTGGGCATCACTGTGGCTTAGCTCGTACCGCTCCCACAGCTTATCCAGAATTTGCTTTTCCTCCAGAGTGCTGCCGTTTAATTTGCCCTCCAGGCGGGTGACCTCTCGCTCGCAGTTGAGGAGTGTGTCGTTGCAGGTACGGCTGAGGCGGTCCGTCTGGCTGCGGCGGGTCTCCAGAGCCAGCTTCTCCTCCGAGAGCTTTTGCAGTGCCTGGCGGTGCTCCTCGATGCCGCTGCGCAGCTCTCCAGCCGCCTGCATCTGCTGCTGCTCCTCGGCCCGGGCCTGGGCCATGGCCTGCTCCATCCGGGCTCGCAGGCTCTCCCGGTCGGTATGCTCCCCTTCCAGGCTCTCCCGGAGCCGGGACAGGTCCTCCATACTGCGCCGGGCGCTGTCCTTCTCCGCCGAGAGGGCCGCCTGCCGGGCCTTTTTCTCCGTCAGCCGATCCGTCATTTCGCCCAGATCCTGCTGGGAGGTCTCCTGCCGGCGCTGGAGGGCCTCTATCTCCTCCCGGGTGGCTTCCACCCGGGTTTCAAACTCCGCGATGGTCTGGCGGATGGTATCCATCCGCCCGGCGTCGTCGGTGCTGCGCTTTTGCAGGTTTTCCTGCTGGATGCGCAGGCTCTCCTGCTGGTGGGTCAGGCTGTCCAGCAAAATATCGAAGTGGTTCTTGCGGCCCTCCAGGGTCAGCACCCGGTCATTGGCCTGGCGCTGCTGGTCCCGGGCCACCTCCAGCTCGTACTGGGCCTTTTGCAGCTCCCGGTTGGCGCTCTCGGCCATGAGGGAGACATCCTGAAGCTGGGACTGGAGCTTTTTGCGCTTTTTCTCCAGCTGCTCCAGCTCCCCGGCCCGGGAGAGAATGCCGGCGTTGCGGCTGACGCTGCCGCCGGTCATGGAGCCGCCGGCGTTGATGACCTGGCCGTCCAGAGTGACGATGCGGAAGCGGTTGTCGTGGCGCTTGGCCATCTGAATGCCGCAGTCCAGATCCTCCACCACCACGGTGGCACCCAGGAGATTGGCGATCACGCTGTCATAGCGCGCGTCACAGCGCACCAGATCCGAGGCAACGCCCACGAAGCCGTACTCGTTTTCCAGCCCGTTTTCCCGCAGGCTCCTGCCCCGGATGGTATCCAGAGGCAGGAAGGTGGCCCGGCCGCCGTCCCGCTGCTTCAGCAGACCGATGGCGTTCTTGCCGTCGTTTTTCGTGTCCACCACGATGTGCTGCAGGGCACCGCCCAGGGCGATCTCAATGGCCACGCTGCAATCCTTGTCGGTATGGATGAGATTGCCCACCGGGCCGTGGACACCCGAAAGCGTCCGGGCCTCGGCGGCTCGCATGACGATCTTCACCGCCTTGGAAAAGCCCTCGTACTCCTTCTCCATCTCGCTGAGCAGGCGGATGCGGTCGGAGAGGGTCTTCTCCTCCAAGGTCAGCCGGTTTTTCTGTTCCAGACTCTCCCTGGCCCGGCGCTGGCGGCCCTCCATTTTCAGGCTGTGGCCGCCGATGACGTTGGAGGCGGCCTGCTCCTCTTCCCGGGCGGCCTGCAGCTCCTTTTCGTTCTCAGCGGCCTCCCTCTGGGCCTGGGTCAGCTTCTCTTGGGTCTGGGAAAGCTCGCTCTCCAGCTCCTGGGTGCGCTGGGCGATCTCGTCCGACCCGGCAGTAATAGCAGACAGCTCTGCCTGGGCCTGGGCCGACCCGGCTACCTCCTGGGCCTCCCGGCGGCGCAGCTCCTCCAACCGGGCGGCAGATGCCGCTGCCGCGTCGGTGCTGCCGCGCATCTCCTCACAGAGCGCTGCCACTTCCTCCTCCAGCGTCCGGGCGGAGGAATCGATCTCCTCCATGCGGCGGGAGAGGGCCTGCATCTGCTCCTGGAGGGACTCCGTACGGCTGCGGCTCTCGCTCATCTCCCGATCCATGCGCTCGATGGTCTCGGCGTGGTGGCAGGCTGTGGTGCGGGCCACGGCAGCGGCGGATTCATGCTCACCGATGGCGCTCTCCAGAGCGGAGATGCGGGCGCGCTTTTCCTCGGCGGCGCAGTCGTTTTCATGGAGCAGGCGGGAGCAATCCTCCGCCTGGGCATACACCTCATCCAGCTCCGCCTGGGCCTTTTTCTGGTCGGCCTGGGCGGTTTCAAAATCCGATTGCAGCTTCAGACGGTCGGTTTTCAGCTTCTGGAGATTTTCAAGCCAGACGCTGATCTCCAGCGTGCGCAGCTCATCGCGGAGCACCAGGTAGCGCTTGGCCGTCTCCGCCTGCTTGCGCAGGGGCTCCACCTGCATCTCAAGCTCGGCGATCTTGTCGTTGATGCGCACCAGATTCTCCTCCGTGCGCTGGAGCTTCCGCTCGGACTCCTCCTTGCGGTGGCGGTACTTGCTGATGCCCGCCGCCTCCTCGAAAACCTCCCGCCGATCGTCGCTGCGGACGGAGAGGATCTCGTCGATCTTGCCCTGGCCGATGATGGAATAGCCCTCCCGGCCCATGCCGGTGTCCATGAACAGCTCGTTCACGTCCTTGAGACGAACGGACTGGCGGTTGATGTAGTATTCCGACTCGCCGCTGCGGTAATAGCGGCGGGTCACCGCCACCTCCGCCTCGTCACGGTTAAAAATGTGCTCGGTATTGTCTATCACCAGCGTCACCTGAGCAAAGCCCATGGCCCGACGCTTTTCCGTGCCGCCGAAGATCACGTCCTCCATCTTGGCGCCCCGGAGCTGGCGGCTGTTCTGCTCGCCCATGACCCAGCGGATGGCATCGGAAATATTGGACTTGCCGGACCCGTTGGGGCCGACGATGGCGGTGATGTCCTCGCCGAAGTTCAGGACCGTTTTATCCGGAAAGCTCTTGAAGCCTTGGATCTCCAAAGCCTTTAAATACACACAGTTCACCTCGCTACTCAAAAATGACATACTATAACTAATTAAGTGTAGCAGAAAGCGCCGCTGTTTTCAAGCCCAAAATAAATGCGCCGAAAGCTCCTCCGGGTGGGGCAAAAGGGAAAACGCACTTAACTTTTTCGGACCGAGTGGTAAGGCCCGTGCGGTAATATAAATATAGCAGAAGCGCTGCGACAAGCGGTTGGCTCTTAGAAATTTTGGATTACTTGAGCAAGCTCAAGAAATCCGTCACTTGACCGAGTGGCGGTTTTCTTTTTTGATCCGTTTCCTGATGCTTATAGAGCAGGCGGAGGAACCCCGTTAAGCTCCTCCGCCTGCTTATTTTTTATTCTTTTCCCGCCGACAGGGCCCGGGTGGCGTTGAGCACCGCCAGCACCATCACACCCACGTCTGCGCCGATGGCCAGCCACATATTGGCGACACCGATGGCGCCCAGCACCAGACACACCGCCTTCACCGCCAGGGCGAACACGATATTCTCGTACACGATGCGAAGCGTCCGCCGGGAGATACGCATGGCCAGGGCGATCTTGGCCGGGTCGTCATCCATGAGCACCACGTCCGCCGCCTCGATGGCCGCGTCGCTGCCCAGAGCGCCCATGGCAATGCCGATATCGGCACGGGCCAGCACGGGGGCATCGTTGATGCCGTCGCCTACGAAAGCCAAAAGCTGGCCCTCCTTGCGCTCCTTCAGCAGGCGCTCCACCTGCTGCACCTTATCCGCTGGCAAAAGCTGGCTGTGTACCTCGTCCACGCCCAGCTGGGACGCCACCTGCCGGGCCGCCGCGTCCGCATCGCCGGTGAGCATGACGGTTTTCTCGATGCCCGCCGCCTTCAGGCTGCGGATGGCCTGGGCCGCGTGCTCCTTGACCACATCGCCCAGGAGGATCCAGCCGGCATAGACGCCGTCCACAGCCACATAGACCACGGTGCCGGGCTTCTGAGGCTCCGCAGGCTGGATGCCCAGCTTCTCCATGAGACGGCGGTTGCCCACGGCCACGGCGTGGCCGTCCACCTGGGCCGTGAGGCCGAAGCCGCCCAGCTCCTCCACATCCGTCACCCGGTCGGTATCCACCTGGCCGCCCCAGGCGGTCTTCAGGCTCTGGCTGATGGGATGACTGGAGTAGCACTCTGCCTGGGCCGCCCAGCCCAGCAGGGCCTGCTCGTCCATACCCTCCGGGGCCGTCTCCAGCACCTGGAAAACGCCCTTGGTAAGGGTGCCGGTCTTGTCGAACACCACACAGCTCGTCTTAGCCAAAGCCTCCAGATAGTTGCTGCCCTTGACCAGAATACCCTTGGCGGACGCGCCGCCGATGCCGCCGAAGAAGCTCAGAGGAATACTGATGACCAGGGCGCAGGGACAGCTGATGACCAGGAAGGTCAGGGCCCTTGTGACCCAGTCGCCCCACATAGGTGCATCGCCCATAATAAGCCGCACCACAGGCGGCAGCACCGCCAGGGCCAGAGCACTGTAACACACAGCGGGGGTATAGACCCGGGCAAACTTGGTGATGAAGTTCTCGGCCTTGGCCTTCTTCATGCTGGAGTTTTCCACCAGGTCCAGAATCTTGGCCACGGTGGAGTCGCCAAACTCCTTGGTGGTGCGGATATGCAGTAGACCGCTGAGGTTCACGCAGCCGGAGAGCACCTCGTCCCCGGCCTGCACCTGCCGGGGCAGGCTCTCGCCGGTGAGGGCGCTGGTGTTCACGGTGGACTCTCCCTCCGTCACCACGCCGTCGATGGGGATGCGCTCACCGGGCTGCACCACAATAACGGTGCCTACGGCCACATCCTCCGGGTCCACCTGGGTAAGGGCACCGCCGGACTCAATATTGGCATAGTCCGGGCGGATGTCCATCAGGTCGGAGATACTGCGGCGGCTCTTACCCACGGCGTAGCTCTGGAACAGCTCGCCCACCTGGTAGAACACCATAACGGCGCAGCCCTCCCGCCAGTCGCCCAAGGCCATAGCGCCCACGGTGGCCACGGCCATGAGGAAGTTCTCATCGAACACCTGGCCCCGGAAAATGCCCTTGACGGCCCGGAGCAGAATGTCATAGCCCACGATGAAGTACGGGATCAGGTACAGAATGCCCTCCAGCAGCCCGGTGAAGGGGGAGAGCCAGATGGCCGCCACCAATGCAGCCGAAACAAGCACACGGATCAGATTGGTTTTCTGCTTCTTAGTCACGGCTTTACGCCTCCTTACAGTGTTTGCGGCTCCCTGGGAGCCGCGCAGAGTTTTATGGGTGAAAATTGCGTAGGGGCGGTCCCTGCGGCCGCCCGCCACGCTGAATAAACGGGATATAGGGTATCACGGATTGCGAAGCCAGTCTGCGGACTGGCTTCGCAATGACACGGATTTTTTCGCCTGCTTTTACAGGTAAATCTCGCAGTCGTCCTCTACCTTTTTGCAGTTCTTCAGCACCTGCTGCATGACAGCATCCACATCCGCGCCGTCGGCAAACTCCACCTTCATCTTCTGGGTCATGAAGCTGACGGTGGCGGCGGCCACGCCCTGGGTCTTCTGGGCGGCCTGCTCCATCTTATCAGCGCAGGCGGCGCAGTCTACTTCGATCTTGTAAGTCTTTTTCATGATTTTGTCTCCTTTCAAGCTTTCAATCACCCAAATGCTCCATACCAAGCTGCAGGATGGAGCGCACATGGTCATCATCCAGAGAATAAAATACCGTCTTGCCCTCCCGGCGATACTTCACCAGCTTGTTGTTCTTCAGGATCCTGAGCTGGTGGCTCACGGCACTCTGGGTCATGCCCAAGAGCCTTGCAATGTCATACACGCACAGCTCCGCGGCAAAGAGCACATACAGGATCTTGATGCGGGTGGAATCCCCAAAGACCTTGTAAAGCTCCGCCAGGTCATACAGGTCATCCTCCTCCGGCATCTGCCGCCGCACAGCGTCCACTGCCTCCTCGTGCAGACAGAGAAAATCCTGCTGGGACGTCTTATCCGGTGCATCCATCTTGTTCACCTCGATCGTTCATATGAATAATTGCTCATATGTTTGTTGTTTGTATATTACTCCCGTCCGGGAAATCTGTCAACCCCTATTTTGCATTTTTTGCGTACAACTTTTCACTCCCACTATTTTCTCCCGGACTTTCCGCTGACTTTTGGAATAATTGGTGATTGCTTTTGAGAAATTATGTGGTATACTGTTTTTGTATAAATGGATGATTATGCCCTGCGGTCTCGCAGCGGCTTCCGCCGGGAGGAGCTTCTCCCCCATATAAGCATAAGGAAGGGACACCTATGAATCAATATATCATTCGCGGCGGCCAGCCGCTTTTCGGTGAAATTACCATCAGCGGCGCCAAAAACGCCGCCGTTGCCATCATACCCGCCGCCCTGCTGGTGGACGGCACCTGCCGCATTGAAAACATCCCCCAGATCAGCGACGTGACTCTGCTGCTGAACATTCTGGAGGAGCTGGGAGCCCGGATCCGGGTCCTGAACCGCCACGCCGTGGAGCTGAACTGCCACGCCATCCGCTCCACCCATCCCTCCTATGACATGGCCCGCCGCATCCGCGCCTCCTACTATCTCATCGGCGCGCTGCTGGGCCGCTTCGGTGAGGCCACCGTGGCCATGCCCGGCGGGTGCGACTTCGGTGTGCGGCCCATCGACCAGCACATCAAGGGCTTTTGCGCCATGGGGGCGGAGGTGAAGGTGGAGAGCGGCTTCATCCAGGCCAGCGCCCAAGGCAGCCGCCTGACCGGCACGACGATATATCTGGACGTGGTATCCGTGGGCGCTACCATGAACATCATGATGGCCGCCGTACTGGCTGAGGGCACCACGGTCATCGAAAACGCCGCCAAGGAGCCGCACATTGTAGATCTGGCCAACTTCCTCAACTCCATGGGCGCCGACGTCAAGGGCGCAGGCACCGATACCATCAAGATCCGGGGCGTGGAGCGGCTGGCCGGCGGCAGCTACGGCATCATTCCCGACCAGATCGAGGCCGGTACCTATATGGCCGCCGTGGCCGCGGCCGGCGGACAGGTGCTCATCAAAAACGTCATTCCCAAGCATCTGGACTGCATCAGCGCCAAGCTGGTGGAGATGGGCGTATACATTGAGGACCGGGGTGACGCTGTGCTGGTACGCCGCAGCGGGCCACTGCAGAAGACCAACGTGAAGACCATGCCCTACCCGGGCTTCCCCACGGACATGCAGCCCCAGATCGCAGCCGTGCTGACCACGGCCCAGGGCACCAGCATCATCAACGAAAACGTGTGGAACAGCCGCTTTAAGTATATCGACGAGCTCAAGCGAATGGGCGCCAACATCCAGTCCGACGACCATGTGGCCGTCATCGAGGGCGTGGATCACTTGCAGGGCGCGCCGGTGCAGGCCTGCGACCTGCGGGCAGGCGCGGCCATGGTCATTGCCGGGCTGTGCGCCCATGGAGTGACGGAGCTGAGCCAGGTGCAGTTCATCGAGCGGGGCTACGAGGGCCTGGTGGATAAGCTCCGGGCCGTGGGCGCGGATATCCGCGTGGTGGATGTCCCGGATGCGCCGGAGCAAAAGGAAGCACACATCGGCTGATACTACGCCGCCAAAGCAGCGTCTGCCGCACAGGACCGCAGAGCGGCGGTCTGCGCCGGGGCGCTGCTTTTCCATAGGAAAGATACCTGCCGATTTGCCGGCAGGCCGGGTTTTGACCCGATCCCACAAGCGAGGTTTGACAGTTGATCACCATACACACTTTGGCCAGCGGCTCTGAGGGCAACGCAGCCGTAATATCTGCCGATGGCGTTCATATTCTGGTGGACGCCGGCATCTCCGCCCGGCGCATAGAGACGGCTCTGAAGGGCCTGGGCTACCCCCCGGATACTCTCGCCGCCGTGTTCATCACCCACACCCACTCCGACCACACCGCCGGACTGCGGGTGCTGCTGAAGCACACGGGAGCATCCGTATACGCCTCCCCCGCCGTGTGTGCGGAGCTGCTGCGGCAGATACCGGGCAGTGCCTCTCTGCTGCGGCCCCTATGCCCCGGGGACAGGCGGGAGATGGACGGTCTCACCGCCACCGCTTTCGCCACCTCCCACGACGCTCCGGGCAGCATGGGCTACCGCTTTGACTGTGGCGGGGCCTCCGCCGGGTTCCTGACGGACACGGGCTATGTGACGGCAGAGGCCGAGGAGATCCTGGCGGGGGTGGAGCTGCTGCTGCTGGAGAGTAACCACGATGTGCAGCTGCTGCAAAACGGCCCCTACCCCTACCCGCTGAAGCAGCGGATCCTCAGCGACCGGGGGCACCTGTCCAACAACGCGGCGGCGGAGTTCGCCTGCCGCATGGCGGGCCGCGGCACCCGGCAGTTCGTCCTGGCCCATCTCAGCCGGGAGAACAACACCCCCGGCCTGGCGCTGGAGACGGTGGGCCGCGCTTTGCGCTGCGGCGGATTTGAAGACGTGCGCCTCACCGCCGCCCCCCGGGCAGAGTGCAGCGAGGCCTATATTGCGGAGGGTGCGCTATGCAGAAAATAACCATCCTGTGCGTGGGAAAGCTGAAGGAGAAATTCTATCTGGACGCCGCGGCGGAATACGCCAAGCGGCTGCAGCGATACTGCAAGCTGGAGATCATCGAGCTGCCGGAGAGCAAGCTGCCGGAGGATCCCTCCCCCGCCCAAATACAGCAGGCTCTGGACACGGAGGCCGCGGCCATCCGGGCCAGACTGCCCAAGGGCGGTGCGGTGGCTGCCCTGTGCATCGAGGGAAGCACCTGCTCCAGCGAGGAAATGAGCCGGAAAATGCAGCAGCTGGCCATCAGCGGCAAAGCGCAGCTCACCTTCCTCATCGGCGGCAGCGTGGGCCTCAGCGAGGACGTGAAGCAGCAGGCGGACTGGCGGCTCTCCATGTCACCCATGACCTTCCCCCATCACCTGGCAAGGGTAATGCTGCTGGAGCAGATCTACCGGGCATTCCAGATCCAGCAGGGAACGAGATACCACAAATAATCGGTGATACCATATACTAAAACATATTGGAGGTTTTTCCATGAACGAATTTGATATGTTAGCTGTCTCGGAAACCGCCCGAAACGGCGAGCTCCCGCAGAATTTTTGGGACGATCTCTCCTCCGGCTGGCGCTTCCGCAAGGAGGAACTGGCCTGGCCGGTGGACGAAAAGGGCGAAAAGGAGAAGGCCGTTCTGCTCCAGTCCACCTTCGATTCCCCCGCCGAGTCGGATGTGACCGTCTCTTTTTTGCACTCCTGCGGCATCCCCTGCTTCAAGTATTACGCCAAGGAGGGCGGCGCCGGCAAGGTCATCAACGGCTTTTCCGGCTACGGTGCCGATCTCTATGTCCCCGCCTCCCGGCTGGAGGAGGCCCGGGCCCTGCTCAACGCCGAGCCCATTTTCGACGAGGATAATTCTTAACCTTCATAGCAAAACGGAAAGGAGATTTTATAGCATGATCGACTACAAAGCGGAATATCAGAAGTGGCTCCACAGCGACGCCATCACGGAAGACGAGCGGGCAGAGCTGGCCGCCATCGCCGACGATGACAAGGAGATCGAGAGCCGATTTTACGGCCCGCTGGAGTTCGGCACCGCCGGCCTGCGGGGCACCATGAAGATGGGTCTGCACCAGATGAACATCTATGTCATCCGCTGGGCCACCCAGGGCTTTGCCAACGTCATCTGCGCCGAGGGGCAGGCCGCCATGGACAAGGGCGTGGCCATCTGCATGGACTGCCGCCGCCACAGCATGGAGTTTGCCCACGCCGCGGCGGAGGTCTGCGCCGCCAACGGCATCCGGGTGCGCATTTTTGAGTCCCTGCGGCCCACCCCGGAGCTGAGCTTCGCCGTGCGGCACTACGGCTGCCAGGCGGGCATCAACATCACCGCCAGCCACAATCCCAAGGAGTATAACGGCTACAAGGTCTACTGGTCCGACGGCGCGCAGCTGCCCCCCCACCACGCCGACGCCATTGCCAGGGAGCTGGAAAAGATCGACATTTTCACCGGCGTGAAGACCATGCCCTTTGACGAGGCCATGGCCGCCGGGCGCATTCAGCTCATGGGGGAGGAGACCGATAAGTCCTTCATGGAGAACGTCATGGCTATGGTCAACGACCGAGAATGTGTGGCCAAGGTGGCGGATACCTTCCATGTGGTCTACACCCCCTTCCACGGCTGCGGCTGGAAGCTGGTGCCCCAGGCCTTGCGGGATCTGGGCGTGAAGCACCTGCACTGCGTGCCGGAGCAGATGGTGCTGGATGGCTCCTTCCCCACGGTGACATCCCCCAACCCGGAGAACCCCGAGGGGTTCTATCTGGCCATCGCGCTGGCAGATCAGGTGGGGGCCAACTTCATCATCGGCACCGACCCGGACAGCGACCGGGTGGGCATTCTGGTGCGCAACGAAAGCGGCCGGTTTGTGCCCGTATCCGGCAACCAGACCGGCGTGCTGCTGGCAGACTACCTGCTGGGAGCCATGGCCAGAAACGGTAAGCTCCCCAAAAACGCCGTGCTGCTGAAGACCATCGTCACCACCGAAATGGCCCGGCGGGTGGCGGAGAGCCACGGCGCCGCCTGCTACGACACCTTCACGGGCTTTAAGTTCATGGCCGAGAAGAAGCAGCAGCTGGAGAGCCAGGGGCTGGGCAAGGTGGTGTTCTCCTACGAGGAGAGCTACGGCTACATGATCGGCGACTATGTGCGCGATAAGGACGCTGTGACAGCCTCCCTGCTGCTGACGGAGATGGCCGCCTGGTACCAGAGTCAGGGCATGACCCTGTTCGATGCCCTCCAGGCCCTGTATGAAAAATACGGCTACTACGGCGAAAAGACCCACAACCTGGTGATGCCGGGACTGGACGGTCTGGAGAAGATGGCGGCTCTGATGAAGGGCCTGCGGGATCAGCCGCCGGCGGAGATCGCCGGTGTGGCCGTGACGACGCGCACGGACTATCAAGACGGCACCGTCACTGACTGCGCCAGCGGCGCGGTGACGGCCTCGGAGCTGCGGGGCAGCAACGTGCTGCGCTACGCCCTGGCCGACGGGACGGTGATTCTGGTGCGGCCCTCCGGCACGGAGCCGAAGATCAAGGTCTATATCCTCACCCTGGGTAAGGACGCCAAGGAGCGGGACGCAAACATCGAAAAGTACTCTCAGTGGGCGCTGGGTCTGCAGAAGTAAACAGCGATAAGAAAAAGCACCCTTCGGGGTGCTTTTTTATACAAGGGTATCCCACGGAAAGGACACAACATGGATAGGGCGTGTCGGCTTCGTAAGGAAGTGCGGAGTAAAACTCAGCGGCGGGATGAGGTGTGTTACGGATTGCCGCGGGCGCGGAGCGCCCTCGCAATGACATGGCTTCTGGCAAGGGTCGGCAAAACGGGCGGGGTAGAACCCCGCCCCTACGCATAGCGGGTGAGCCCGTACAACGGGGCGGTGGGATGAGGTTACCCCGCCCTACGGCTAACATGGAAACGGGCCGATGTGGGCATCGGCCCCTACAGGTGCAGGACAAGGAGTGCGGTGAATCGGGTCGTCGGGGACGCCGACCCCTGCGGGTGCAGGACAAGGAGTGCGGTGAAGCGGGCCGATGTGGGCATCGGCCCCTACGGGTGCAGGACAAGGAGTGCAGTGAATCGGGCCGTCGGGGGCGCCGGCCCCTACGGGTGCAGGACAAGGAGTGCGGTGAAGCGGGCCGTCGGGGACGCCGGCCCCTACGAAGCGTTACAAGTGGGGCGGGCGACCGCGAGGGTCGCCCCTACGGTGGGGTATTGTTGGTGCGGTGGGCCGGGCGGCGGATGCGCGGGCGCATGGAAAAAGCAGGGCGAACCGGGCGGTTCGTCCTGCTTTGTATTCTGCGCTTCTTTATATTCTGCGTGTTTCAGCGCCAGCTCTCGCTGTGGAAAAACATGGCCACCGTTCCCGGGCCTACATGGGCGCCGGTGACCGGCTCATAGCATACATGGAGTATCTCGCCGGTGGCACCCCTGGCCCGCAGCAGAGACTGCAGGTGCAGCGCGTCGGCAGGGGCGTCGGCATGGGCAATGCCGATGGGCGCACTGCGGTCATCCACGGTCTTGTCGTAGACTTCCGCCAGAGCCTCCAGGGCCTTCTTCTTGCCGCGAACCTTGTCATACAGCACGATCTTGCCCTCTTCATTCCCCCGGAGAATGGGCTTCACCTGCAGCAGCGTACCGGCCAAGCGTGCGCCGCCGGAGATGCGGCCGCCCTTGTGCAGGTACTTCAGATCGTCCACCACAAAGAACTGCTGCATACAGGCGCAGCGGCTCTTGGCGAACTCCACTAACTGAGAAAGGCTCTCCCCTGCTCCGGCGCGCTTGGCCGTCTCAATGACAACCATTCCCTCGCCCAGAGAGGCCCCGCGGGTATCCAGCACGGCGATGCGGTCTTCACCGTATTTTTCTGCCAGCTCCCTGCACTGTACACCCACGCCCCAGCAGCTGCCGCTGATGCCGCCGGAAATGCCCAGATACAGCACATCCAGCCCCGCCTGGAGGGACTCCTCCATCGCCTGGGCCGCCTTCTGGGGATTGACCATGGAGGTCTTCACCTCCGCACCCTTGCGCATGGCCTCATAGAAAGCGGGGCCGTTAAAGTCAATGCTGTGATCCGGCTCTACTCCGTCCACCTCATAGGTCAGGGGTACCGCGCGGATGCCATACTCCTCCAGCAGCTTCATCGGCAGATTCGCTGCCGTATCCGTAAAAATCTGTACCATAGTGCCTCCTTTTCATGCGACCACGCTGCGCAGCCAGCCTGCCAGTGTGTCAAACAGTTTTGCATAGCCGTCCATATTCAGGTGGATACCGTCGGCGGAAATAAGTCCCGGAAGACATTTTTCATCCAGAAATGCTTCTCGCACCCGGATGATAGGCGTACCCGTCTCATAGGCCACCTGCGCCACCGTATCGGAATACAGCTCCTGGTGACGGTAAATATGCTGTGTGTCCCCCAGCCAGGACATGATGCGCTCCTTGCTGCGCCCGGCCCGGCAGAGAAAATCCAGATACCGCTGGGCATCAATGGGCGGCAGGGTCATGAGTACCGGCTGCACACTCTTGCCCCGGAGCTTTTGCAGCATGTCCAGCAGGGTGCTGCGAAACTCCGGCAGAGCCGTGCGGGGGATGTGTTCCTCCTGGGGCCGGTCCTGCACGGCATCCCAGTCAAAATCGCTGTCGTTGCCGCCATAGGCAATGAGGGCATAGTCCGCCTCCAAGCCCCGCTGCAGATCATGCTCCAGCAGCGCCTGCCCCTTGCGGATGGTGGCCCCCATTTTCGAGCGATTCACCACCTCGGTCCGGCGGCCGGCATACCGATCCATCACCTCCTGAAGGTGAAAATGATAGCGGAACTGCTCGTCCGGCACAGTAGCCTTCAGCAGAGAGTCTCCATAAATATATGCACAAGCCATGGATCAGCACCCCTTTCTGTGCCTAATAATATAGCATATTACATCTCCCGTGTCAACGTTCTTTTTTCTATTGTAACCGGACGATATTCCTGCTATAATATTCTGTATCAACAGGAGGTGGCACATATGCCCTATGATAAATCGCTCATTGCCCACAAGCTGCAGAGGTGGGATCAATACATCACCGACTATCATCTGCCCCAGTGGGAGTCCATCCCGGATTTTGGCCTGTATATGGATCAGGTGGTGCTCCTGCTGGAGCGGTATCTGAGCTTTATCCCGCCGGTGAATGAGGAGAAGGAGCGCATCGTCACCGCCTCCGCCATCAACAACTATGTGCGGCTGAAGCTGATGCCAGCCCCCGTCAAGCGGAAGTATTTCCGGGTGCACATCTGCTATCTTATTATGATCCTGACTCTGAAGCAGTCCATCGGCATCAGCCAGGTGCAGAAGATCATCCCCTGGGAGCTGGCGGACGGGCAGGACGGGCCCCAGTCCGTGCGGCAGATCTACGAGGATTACAGCGGCAAGTTCCGGGACATCGCCCTGCTCTTTAACCGGCAGATCCAGCAGAGCTGGGAGGATCTGTGCGCCCCCGGTGCCGCCACCGACGGCGTGGCCCGGTGCCTGGTGATGGAGTCGGCGCTGCTGGCCGGGTTTTCCAAGATCCTGGCCGAAAAGCTGCTGCGGCTGTGGGACGCCGACTCAGAGGCAGTGCTGGCCGCGGAGCAGCACCACCACCTGTCGGAAACATAACGGAAAAGACTGCCGGAGGCGCCGTGGGGTCCTCCGGCGGTTTTTATCCCCGGTTCTCTTTTCCCGTAATTTCTTCCACGGACAGGCGGACGATACATGTCCTGGCACCGGAGGTCTGCATGCACGCCACATATTTTTCCCCGGCGGCGGGATCAAACTGGCGGCACAGCACCTCCATGGCGCGCATGCGCTCGCCCGCATCGGTGACCACCTCCAGCCTGCCCCGGGCAATGGCCGAGGCGTAGGCCACCGTATACCGGCCCGGGAGCACCTCCGCCCGGGACACGGCGCTCAGAACCGCCGGGCAGCCGCCGCGAAACAGCTCATTCTTCCAGCCCTCCGCGGCACAGTGGAAGTAAATACAGCCGCCCTCCTCCCAGGCTCCCTGAGACACCGGGACAGCGTAGGGGCTGCCGTCCGTATCCGTGAGGGAGAGGGTGGCGTAGGGTGCCGCGGCCATCACCTGCCAGGCAAAGGCGGCGTCCCGCTGTCTGTCTTTTCTGCGCATAGAGAAGCGCCTCCTTTTCACCGCTCATTTTGCCCCCTACATCATCTTTTGTCAAGGGGTGCATATACTGAAAGCGTGATTTTTATTCGGAAAGGATGCGCTGCCCATGACCTTCCCCTATACGCTCCCCCGGCTGCCCTACACCTCCTCCGCTCTGGAGCCAAACCTGAACCGAGCCGCCATAATGACGCACCACGACCAGATCTTCCGCAGCCATGTGGAGAAGCTGAACCGCACACTGCAGCCCTATCCGGCCCTGCAGCGCCGCCCTCTCACGCAGCTGCTGCTCCACCCGGACTGCCTGCCCTGGGCCATCAAGGCGGAGGTGGCAGAGCACGGCGGAGCCGTATATAACCACACGCTGTATTTCCCCTCCCTGGCCCCGGCCCGCTCCACCACGCCCCAGCCGCTGCTGACGGAGGCCGTCTGCCGCTGCTTCGGCTCCATGGAGGATCTGCTGCGGGGTCTGCGGCAGACCAGCTTGAGCGACCGGCGGGAGGGCTATACCTGGATCCTGTCGGACAGCCAGGGGCGGCTGCGGCTCCTCTTTACGCCGGGGCAGGCCACAGCCCTGCCGCTGCGGCCCATTCTGTGTCTGGATCTGTATCGCCACGCCTACGAGCTCACCTATGGAGACGACCGGGCGGCCTACATAGAGGCGGTGCTGCCGCTGCTCAACTGGGACGTTCTCTCCCGGCGCTACAGGGCTGTGTTCGCCGGGCATCCACCCTTTCCCCATCCGTAAAAATTCTCCGGGAGCCCCACGGCTCCCGGAGAATTTTTTGGATCCGATTCAGCGGCAGGCGGCCATCTCCGCCTTCACCCCGGAGATGAGCAGGGCGATGTCCTGACTCATGGCCACGCTGTCAAAGCCCTGGGCAAACCGATGGGCGGCGACAGCGCCATCCCCGGCGAAGATCATAGTGGGCTTGCCCGCCTGGCGGCAGGCGGCCAGGATCCGCTCCAGAGCCGCCACGAAACGGGGATCGTCAAACTGCCCCGGCAGGCCCATGGAGATGGACAGATCGAAGGGGCCCACAAAAATGCCGTCCACCCCGGGTACCGCCACGATGTTCTCAATATCCGCCAGAGCCTCCGCCGTTTCGCACTGGGGCATCACCATTGTCTCCCGGTTAAAATGGGCCATGGTCTCCTCCACGGAGCCCAGAGAGTCCGTGCCCCAGCCGTCCTTCCTGCTGGAGGCAAAGCCCCGCTGGCCCAGGGGCGCATACTTGGCGAAACGGACGATGGTGCGCACCTCGTCGGCGCTGTGGACATTGGGAATGATGAGGCCCTGAGCCCCCACATCCAGCAGCTTCAAAATGGCAGGACGGCTGATCTCCCGCACCCGGGCCAGGGGCGTGATATTCCGCCGCTCCGCCGCCAGCACCAGCAGTGCAGTAGTCTCCGGCTCGATGCAGCCGTGCTCATTATCCAGAATGACAAAATCCAACCCTGTGCAGCCCAGGCACTCCACCACATCGGTGCTGCCGCTGATGACGAACGTTCCCAGAGCCTTTTCCCCCCGGGCCAGTTTTTCCCGCAATGCGTTTTTCATGGTTTATTCCTCCATAGGATCATTCTTTTGTTTTTCCCGGAATGACCGGGGCAACCAAAGAATACTCCTTTCCTCTGCGAAATTCAATAGGCCGGGGATATATTCTTGAAGGCTGCCGCTAAGCCTCGGCTTTCCGCGCGGCTTTCCTCCCCGGACTGAAGATCAGGGGTTTTCGGAAGTATAAATGCGCCCATGGGCGCATTTATACTCACTGATACAGCGGGTGGCGGCGGGTCATCTCCTCCACGGCATCCAGGATAAGCTGTCTGTCCGCCGCATGGCCCCGGCAGGCCCGGGCGATACACCCGGCAATGGTCCGCATATCCTCCGGTGTGAAGCCGCGGCTGGTGACGCAGGGCGTGCCGATGCGCACGCCGCTGGTGACCGTGGGCTTTTCCGGATCGTTGGGGATGGCGTTCTTATTCACCGTGATGCGCAGGGCGTCCAGCCGCTCCTGCAGCTCCCGGCCGGTGACTCCATGGCCACGCAGGTCCACCAGCAGCAGGTGGTTATCCGTGCCGCCGGAAACCAGATCGAAGCCCTCCGCCTCCATCGCCTCCGCCAACGCGGCGGCATTTTCCACCACCCGGCGGGCATAGTCGGCAAAGGCGGCCGTTCCGGCCTCCCGGAAGCACACGGCCTTGCCGGCGATGACATGGAGCAACGGGCCGCCCTGCAGGCCGGGGAACACGGCGCTGTCGATTTTCCTGGCCCACTCCTCCCTGGCCAGGATCACCCCGCCCCGGGGGCCCCGGAGGGTCTTGTGGGTAGTGGTGGTGACCACATCGGCATAGGGCACGGGATTTTCATGCTGCCCGCCGGCAACCAGGCCCGCAATATGGGCCATATCCACCAGGAGCAGAGCCCCGTGGCGGTGGGCAATGTCGGCAAAGGCCTTAAAATCCAGCGCACGGGGGTATGCGGACGCCCCCGCCACCAGGAGCCTGGGGCGGTTCTTCTTTACGACATCCTCCACATGGTCGTAGTCGATGCGGCCCGACCGGGGATCCACCCCGTAGCTGACCGCCCGATAGAGCTTGCCGGACTGGTTGGCCGCCGCGCCATGGGTCAGATGCCCGCCGCCGGACAGGTCCATGCCCACCAGGGTATCTCCCGGCTGCAGCAGCGCGGCATAGACCGCCAAATTCGCCTGGGACCCGGAATGGGGCTGCACATTGGCATATTCAGCGCCGAAAAGGGCCTTGGCCCGGTCAATGGCCAGCTGCTCGATCTCGTCCACATATTCGCAGCCGCCGTAATACCGGCGGCCGGGATACCCCTCGGCATACTTATTGGTCAGGCAGCTGCCCACGGCGGCCATCACCGCCGGGGAGGTGATATTCTCCGAAGCGATCAGCTCAATATTCTCCTGCTGCCGCCTATATTCCTTATGCAGCCATGCGCCCACCTGCTCATCCTCTTGGGCCAGGCAGGCCATGCTCTCCTTCAAAAAATCTTCCAAGATGCTTTCTCCATCCTCCAAATGATCTGTTTTCCTCTCCGCAAAAAGCCTTGCAGGAAAATCCCGCAGGAATTTTCGACCGTATTTATTCCATATGCGGCCGCTCGTCCCCCAGGAAGAACACGGCCACAGTGCCCTTACCGGCGTGGGAGCCAATGATTGTGCCAATGTCGCACTGGACAATCTTCCCCCGCAGATGGGGGAACTTCTCCTCAATGGCATCCGTCAGGAGCCTGGCATCCTCCGGGCAGGCGGAGTTACAGAGATAGCAGCGGCCGCTGTAATCGGCGCCCCCCTGGGCATGCTGCAGCATATTCTCCACCGTCACGGCCACGGCCTTCTTCTTGCCGCGAACCTTATCATAGGCGATGATGCGTCCCTCGTCGTTCAGACGCATGATGGGGCAGATGCTCAGCACTGTGGCCACCATGGCCGCCGCGCCGGACACCCGGCCCGTGCGGCGGAACTGAGTCATATCGGAGGAGAAAAACTGGTGATGCACCCGGTTCCTGTTCTCCAACACCCACCTGGCCACCTCCTCCAGGGTCTGGCCGGCATCCCGGCGGTCTGCCGCCTCGTCCACCAGCAGGCCGTAGCCCGAGGAGGAGCACAGGGAGTCAATGACCTGAATTTTCCGCTCCGGGTATTTCTCCCGCAGCGTCTCGGCCGCGATGTAGGCATTGTTCACCGAGCCGGACTGGCCGGAGGTGAAGGCGATGTGCAGCAGGTCACCCTTTTGCAGCTGCTGCTCAAAAAACTCCACATAGGCGGCCACATTGATCTGGGAGGTCAGAGGCAGCTTCCCCTCCTGCAAAAAGCGGTAAAACCGAGGCAGCGCCTGGGGGTCGCGGCCCATATCGTCCACATACTCCCGGCCATCCACCACATAGGTATAAAACAGCACCGGGATCTGCCGCTGCACAAGGTGCTCATAGGGAACATCCACTGTGGAGCAACAGGAAAGCGTAAACTGAGTGCTCATTTCTTGTTCTCCTTTTCTATCCAGCCGCGCTGGCAATATGTGTTCATTCCGCTTCGTAAATTGCCTTGCAGCCCTTATAGGTCATATAGCAGTCCAGCTTGGACACGGTTTCAAAGGGAGCGTGCATGCTCAGCACCGGCACACCTGCATCCAGGGTGGCGATGTTGCGGTTGGCCATGTACATGGCCACGGTGCCGCCGCCGCCGGCATCCACCTTGCCCAGCTCGGAAATGTGCCACAGAACGTCTGCCTCGTCCAGCACCCGGCGCACATAGGCCACCGTCTCCGCCGAGGCATCCGACGCGCCGGATTTTCCCCGGGCACCGGTGTACTTGCACAGGCCGATGCCGTAATTGACAAAGGCGGCGTTGCGCTTTTCAAATACCTCGGGGAAATTGGGGTCGTAGGCCGCCGTCACATCACAGGAGAGGCAGAAGGAGTTTTCGTAGCAGGCCCGCAGAGGCACACCCTGCCCGTCGCACAGGTCGTGCATAAAGGTATCGAAGGCGGCGGACTGCATACCCGTAACGCCCATGGATCCGATCTCCTCCTTGTCCGCCAGCATGCACACGGCGGTCTTGGCCGGGCCGGAAAGCTCCAGAATGGCCTGCAGGCCCGCGTAGCCACACACCCGGTCGTCATGGCCGTAGGCGCCGATAAGGCTGGCATCCAGGCCGATATCCGTGGGCCGGGCCGCCGGCACAGCCTCCAGCTCGGCGGAGGTGAAATCGTCCTCGGTGATGCCATATTTTTCGTACAGCTTCTCCAGAACGTGCATCTTGACCCGGTCCTTCTCGTCCTCCTCGCCCACCGGGCAGCTGCCCAGCAGGATATTCAGGCTCTCTCCGGAAATGGCCTCGTTCAGGGGCTTCTTCCCCTGCTCACCGCCCAGATGGGGCAGCAGGTCGGTGATGACAAGCTTGGCTTCCTCCCCCTCGCCCAGCTTCACCGGCACCACCGTGCCATCCTTCAGCGCCACCACGCCGTGAAGCTCCAAGGGAATGGTCACCCACTGGTATTTGCGGACGCCGCCGTAGTAATGGGTCTTGAAGTAGGCCAGCTCGCTGTCCTCGTACAGAGGATTGGGCTTGAGATCCAGGCGGGGAGAGTCGATGTGGGCGGCCACGATGTGCGCGCCCTGGGCCAGGCTCTCCCGGCCCACCACCGCCAGCATGACGCTCTTGTCCCGATTCACCCGGTAAATCTTATCCCCCGCAGACAGGGCCATGCCCCGCTCATAGGGCTGAAAGCCCGCCTGCCTGGCCAGATCCACCGTCACCCGGGTGCACTCCCGCTCGGTCTTGCCCTGCTGCAGGAAGGTCTTATACAGGCCGCAGTAGCGCTCCATGGCCTGCAGCTCCTCCGGCTTGATGCGGTCATAGCCGTTCTTCCGCTGGGAAAGAAGCTTTTCCCGCAGGGCCTTTCTCTCCTCACTCATGGTCAAATACCTCCTGAATCAGATTTCTGAAGAAGCTCCGTGCCTGGGCTTCAAATTCTCCGGCGCTTTCCGCCCGGTTATACAGGACCCGCCCGCAGCGGCTCTCATAGTATTCCTCCGGCTGCTGGGCGCCGACGCGCAGCCGGGCATATTCCTCGGTGATTCCGTCCCGCTGCATAATGCGCCGCACCCGCTGCTCCCGGGGCGCCAGCACCGCTACCGTCTCCCGGCAGTGGGCCGCCAGGCCGCTCTCGAAGAGGTTGATGGCGTCCAGCCCCACCAGAAGCCGACCTGCCGCCTGCTGCCGGATCACAGGCAGCAGGTGAAAATTCACGATGTCGTTGAGTCTTTGCAGGGCGTCCGGATCGGAGAAGACAATGCCGCCCAGCTTCTGCCGGTCCAGCCGCTCTCCGTCAAATACGTCACCGAAAGCGTCGATGATGTCCCGGCGCATGGCGGCGTTGGCGGCCAGCTCCCGGTGATACACCGCGTCGCAGTCGATGATCTTGCCGCCCAGGGTCTCCAGGGCCCGGAGGGCGCTGGTCTTGCCGCTGCCGGTGCCGCCGGTGATGCCGATGACAAGGTCGGGCAGGCGGTCAGCGTCCACAATGTGGAAGCCCGCCGCCTTTTTCAGTCGGTTGCTCACCGCCAGGCCCAGGCCCCGGTCATCGGGGCACTGGGCATAGATATGGGACACATCCGTGCTGTCAAACCGCCGCAGGGCGTCGAAGACCCGGTGGGCCTGCTGGGCAGTGTCCGTGGACGCGCCCAGGGACTGCACCTGGTGGCCGGGGAACAGGGACGCATACTCCTCGAAGCAGATGACCCCCTCCCCCTGCCGCAAAGCGGCCTGTATGTAGGCGGCGCTGCGATCAGGATCGCCGGTGACCACCGTCACCGGGGCGTGGGGGGCATAGTGGCGATACTTCATACCCGGAGCCCGGGGTGGCTCGCTGCCCGTTACCTTCTGTGTAACGGCCTTGTCCACGGCCACCTCGCCCAGAATACGGCGCAGGTCCTCCAGCGGCAGGCCGCCGGGACGCAGGAGTCGGGGTGGGCTGACGGTGAGGTCGATAATGGTGGACTCCACCCCCACCCGGCAGGGCCCGCCGTCCACGATGCCGTCGATCTTCCCGTCCATATCCTCCAGCATATCGGCGGCGCTGGTAGGGCTGGGCCGGCCGGAGGTATTGCCGCTGGGTGCGGCCACGGGCACACCGGCGCGCCGGATGATCTCCCGGGTCACCGGATGATCCGGGCAGCGGACACCCACAGTGTCCAGCCCCCCGGTGGTGCGCAGGGGAACCACGGGCCTGCGGGGCAGGATCATGGTCAGGGGGCCGGGCCAGAATTTCTCCGCCAGCAGGTAGGCCGTCTCCGGCACCTCCCGGCAGTAGCGCTCCAGCCAGCCGGCATCCGGTACATGGAGAATCAGCGGGTTATCCTGAGGACGGCCCTTGGCCTGGAAAATGTGCAGCACGGCATCCTCATTGAGGGCATTGGCCCCCAGGCCGTACACGGTCTCCGTGGGGATGCCCAGCAGGCCGCCAGAGCGGAGGATCTCCGCCGCCCCTATAATCTCATTTTCCCCGTTTTCGGGGTGAAATACCCTTGTTTTCAAATTGATTTCCCCTTTTTAGAAAAAGGTTTTTCGCCAGTTCTTAGAAGCCCAGGTCCTCGCCGACGAGAACCACCTTGATGCGCCCGGCGGGCTTACAGACCCGGGTGGTAACAATCTGAGCGCAGATGCAGTCGGCGCCCTTGCAGTTGCCGCACAGGCCGTTTACGGAGCAGGGAGTCTTGAGCTGGAAGCGCTGGGCGTTGATGGGGGCGGCCACCTGGCGGGCCCGGCCCATGGCATCATCCAGATCTCCGGCCACCTTGTTCATACCGGCTACCACCACCACCTGATCGGGGCCGAAACACAGGGCGGCCACACGGTTGCCGGTGCCGTCGATGTTCACCAGCTCACCGTCAGAGGAGATGGCGTTGCTGCTCATGAGGAAGGTGTCGCAGGTGAGGGCCTTTTTCAGCATCTCCTTGCGCTCCTGGGCATCCTTGGCGGTGTCCCGGTCGATGACGGCCTGGCCCCGCTGGCGCAGAGCATCCTTGATGCCCAGCTCATCCACCGTGGACGTGCCGCCCCAGGAGACCACATGATTCTGGGGGATCAGCTCCAGCACCTTCTGCAGGCCGCTCTCCCGGTCGGAGCAATAATAGGCTTCAAAAAAGCGCTTGTTCAGGGCCTCAGCCACCTTGGGGCCAGCCTTATCGTACTGCATTTTTTTCTGTGTCAACATAGCTTTTTCCTCCTTGTCAGTTTCCTTGCTGTAATAATCTCTCGGCCTGCTGCTGTGCGGTGAGGGCGTCGATGATGCCGTCCAGATTCCCATCCAGTACCGGGCCAAGGGGAAAACTTTTGCTGTCACCGGAAAGGCGATGATCCACCACGATCTTCTCATGGAAGCGGTAGGTGCGGATCCGCTCGGAGCGCTCCGCCCCGCCGATCTGGCTTCTGCGCCGGGCCGCCTGGGCGGCATCGGACTCCGCCCGCTGCCGGGCATAGAGCCGGGAGCGGAGGATCTTCATGGCGCGATCCTTGTTCTTATATTGGCTGCGCTCATCCTGACACTCCACCACCGTGCCCGTGGGCAGGTGGGTGATGCGGATGGCGGATTCCGTTTTATTCACATGCTGGCCGCCTGCGCCGCCGGAGCGGTAGGTATCGATGCGCAGCTCCTCCGGGGCAATGGTGACCTCTGTCTCCTCCGCCTCGGGCAGCACGGCCACGGTGGCGGTGGAGGTATGGATGCGTCCGGCGCTCTCCGTCTCCGGCACGCGCTTGACGCAGTGGGTGCCGCCCTCGAACTTCAGCCGGGCATAGACCCCGGAGCCCTCCACGGTGAGGGCAGCTTCCTTCACGCCCCCCAGCTCCGTATCGCTGCGGGAGACAATATCCGTCTGCCAGCCCTGCTTATCGGCATACTGCAAATACATGCGCAGCAGATCTGCCGCGAAGAGGGCACCCTCCTCGCCGCCGACTCCGGCCCGAAGCTCCAGCACCACGCCCCGGTCATCGTCCGGATCACGGGGCAGAAGCAGCAGCTTCAGCTCCCGGGTAAGCTCCTCCTGCCGCTGCCGGGCCTGGCGCAGCTCCTCCCGAGCCAGCTCCCGCAGCTCCGGGTCGGCGAGCATCTCCTCTGCCTCCCGGCCCAGGACCCGGGCCGCCTCCAGCGCCTCATATGCCTGGACCACGGGGGTCAGCTCCTTCTGCTCCCGGGTGAGGGCCCGCAGGCGCGCGGCGTCGGCGTACACCTCCGGCTGGGACAGCAGCAGCTCTACCTCCTGCAGCCGCAGGGCGGCCTGCTTCAGCTTCTCTTCCATACTCACAGCCCCAGCGCGTTTTTTGTGTCCTGAATGAACTTATCCCGCCAGAACTCATACCCAGCGTCGTCCGGTCGCAGGGACACATCCGTCAAGCGCATGCGCTTTAAAAACGTCGCCATGTGGGCCAGCACATCGTCGCACCGGTCCGCGCCGCTGCGGGTGACCACGCAGGAGACCTGGGGCAGGGAATCGGCGTTTTGGGCCAGAAAGCTCTTGACAGGACTGGCGCAGCGGCCCGCCCAGGCGGGAGTGCCGATGATGACCAGGCGATACTCGTTCAGCGGCCGCTCCGTCTGCACCGGCTCGATGGGGCAGAGCTTCCTGCTCATGGCCTCCATACCGGAGTGCAGATAGCCCCGGAGCTTGCTGCGGTCCTGGCCGTCCTGGATCTTCACCAGCTCCGCGTCCAGAGCCTGGGCAATTTCGCCCATGGCCTTTTCCGTTCTCCCGGTGCGGGAGTAATATACACACAAAATGTCGCTCACTGTCGTGTGCTCCTTTCTGTTGGGGTCAAATCAGCGTGTCGAAAAAGTTTCTCGCCCCGCTGCCTAAGTTTTTGAAACTTTGAAAAGTTTCAAAAACTACTGATTTTAATGGTAAGGGACACCCTCCTTGGGTTTCCCTCACACTCCCTTCCTTACCGTTTTCGTAAATCTTACCACTTTATCGACAGTCTCTTTAGATTTCCTCCACTTGCAGGCTCAGCTCCTCCCAGCGGGTCATCTGCTCTTGCAGGGCGTTTTCCGCTTCCTGTTTCCGGGCGTAGACCTGGGCCAGCTTGTCCGCATCGCAGCCCACCCGCTGCATCTCCTCGTCCAGCGCGGCCATTTCCCCCTCCAGCCTGGCAATGGCGCTCTCGCAGATGGTCAGCTGACGCCGGGCGGCCTGCTGGGAGCGATTGCCCTTGGTGGGACGGGTGTCGCCCTTCTTCTCCCGGACGGGAGCAGGCGTACGCTCCTGCTTTTCCTGGGCCTTCACGGCCTGATACTGGGTAAAGCCCATAGGATAGTCCGTAATAGTGCCATCGGCCAGCTCCCAGATGCGGGTGGCAAAGCGGTTGATGAAGTAGCGGTCGTGGCTGACGAAAAGCAGCGTGCCGTCAAAGGCCTCCACCGCCTCCTCGATCCACTCCCGGGCGGCGATATCCAGATGGTTGGTGGGCTCGTCCAGAATGAGGAAGCTGGTCTGCTCATCCATGAGCATACACAACCGCAGGCGGCTCAGCTCCCCTCCGGAGAGGGACGATACGCTCTTGAACACATCCTCCCCCTGAAACTGGTACTGGGCCAGGCGGTTCCGGGCGCTCTGGGCGGTCATGCCCTTCTTTTCATAGAGCATGGTGTCCAGCAAACTCCGCTCCGGATGGTCAAAACGGATAATCTGCTGCAGATATGCCGCCACCACTGCCGGCCCCTGGCGGATGGACCCGCTATCGGGCCGCTCGGAACCGGTGATCATGTTCAGAAGGGTTGTCTTCCCGGTGCCGTTTTCCCCGATGAGGGCAATGCGCTCCCCAGGCTCCACCCGCAGATAAATATCCGAAAACAGTGTCCTGTCCCCGAAGGACTTGGAGATGCCCCGCAGCTGCAGTACCTCGTCGCCGTGAAATTCCCGGCTGGTGAACTGGGCGTTCATCTTTTTGGCCTTGGTAGGCCGCTCGGTGGTGCGCATACGCTCAATGCGCTTTTCCATGGAGAAGGCCCGCTTATGCAGGGCATCATTGCCCATAAAAGCCCACAGGTGCATCTGCTCGGCGGCCTTTTCCAGCTGCTGGATCTTGGCCTGCTCCTTGAGATACTGCTTCATACGCTCCTGATAGCGCCGCTCCTTTTCCACGGCGTAAAAACTATAGTTCCCGCTGTAAAACTCCGCCCTGCCATCCAGCACCTCAATGATCCGGGTGACGGTGCGGTCCAGGAAATACCGGTCATGGGAGATGGTGATGACGGTGCCCCGGAAGGAGCGAATATACTCCTCCAGCCAGACGGTGGCCTGAAGGTCCAGATGGTTGGTGGGCTCGTCCAGCAGGAGGATGTCCGTGTCCTCCAGGATCAGCCGCCCCAGATTCACCCGGGTCTTTTCTCCGCCGGAAAGCTCAGCAAAGAGTCTCCCACGCATGGACGCGTCGATGGTCAGGCCGTTTGCCACCTTGTTCACCGCCGTATCCGTATCCCAGCCGCCCAGGCCCTCGAACCGAGCGGAGAGGTCGCCGTAGCGCTTGAGGGTAGCGGCACTGCTGTCCCCGGCGGCCATCTTCTCCGCCAGGGCGTCCATTTCCTTCTTCATCCCCTGCATCCGGGAAAAGGCGGTGCGCAGCACATCCTCCACGGTGTATTCCGCCGGATAGACGGGGATCTGGGAGATAAGCCCCAGCCGCTTTCCCGGGGCGATGAACACCTCTCCGCTGTCATAGTCCAGCTCCCCGGTGAGGATCTTGAACAGGGTGCTCTTCCCCGCGCCGTTGCGGCCCAGCAGGCCCACCCGCTCGCCGGAGTCGATCTGAAAGGTCAGGCCGTCCAATATTTTCTTTTCCAGGTCAAAGGACTTCACAAGTCCCGAGACACCAATGTCGATCATACGTTTTCCAGTTCCTCAACGATTTTTTCAAAATGCATGGCGTGGGAAGCCTTCACCAGTGCCGCCGTGCCGGGGATGAACTCCCGGCGGAGGGTGCCATAGGCCTGCTCCACCGTGTCGAAGTGATACACATTGCCCTTTGCCGCGGCAGCCAGATGGCCCATCCAGTGGCCGATGGCCACCACGCAGTCCAGCTTCAATTCATTCAATAGCAGCCCCATCTCCTCGTGTGCCTTGGGTGCAAGATCCCCCAGATCGCCCATGTCCCCCAGCACGGCCATGCGGCGGGGGCGGTCGGTGGCGGCCAGCAGACGCAGGGCGGCGGCCATGGCCTGGGGATTGGCGTTGTAGCAGTCGTCAATGATGAGACGGTCGTCGGGCCGGTGAATCAGGCGCATCCGGGAGCCGGTGGAGGTGTAGGCCGCCACGCCCCGGATAATTTCCTCTTTGGAAAGGCCCAGGTACTCGCCGATGGCCGCGCCCATGGCGGCAGAATAGATCATGAACCGCCCGGGAGAGGGAATAGCCAGCGAATAGGCGTCCTTTTCCGTGGTCACGGTGCAGGTGAGACCCTCCAGGCCCCGCTCGCAGATGTCCGTGACCCTGACATTGCAGTTTTCGCTCTCGCCGCAGCGGAGCGTCCGGAAGGGCAGGTTCAGCGTATTCAGCAGCGGGTCGTCCCCATTGAGCACGGCAAGGCCGCCGGGCTGCAAATTCTCGAAAATCTCGCTCTTGGCCCGGAGAACGCCCTGACGGGTACCGTCCAGGTTTCCGATGTGGGCGTCGCCCACATTGGTGATGACGGCGATGGTGGGGCGCACCATGGCCCCCATGCGGCGAATTTCGCCGAAGTGATCCATGCCCGTCTCGATGACTGCTGCCTGATGGCCCCGCTCCAGACGCAGGAGGGTCTGGGGGGTGCCCACGAAATTGTTGAAATTGGCCAGTGTCTTGAGGGTGTAGAAGTGCTGGGAAAGCACCGCCGCCAGCATCTCCTTGGTGGTGGTTTTACCGGCGGAGCCGGTGACCTGCACCACGGGGATGTCAAACTTACCCCGATACCAGCCCGCCAGACTCCCCAGGGCCTTTTCCGTATCGTCCACGGCGATGTAGAACTTGTCGGACTGCAAATTTTCGGGAATTTGGGCGCACAGGCAGCCGGAGGCCCCCTTCTGAAGGGCCATGTCTATGTAGGCGTGGCCGTCGAACCGCTCCCCCACCAGGGGCACGAACAGGTCCCCGGGGAGAATGTCCCGGCTGTCGGTGCTGACGCGGGTGATGTCCCCGTCGCCTTGCAGGAGCTTGCCGCCCACAGCGGCGGCGACCTCCCGGACTGTACAGGGGATCATCATATGCGCTCCGCCTTTCTCACGCGCAGGGACTCCTCCGCGATCTTCTCGCACAGGCTGTCATAGTCCATGCCCACAGCCGCTGCCTCCTGGGGCACCAGGCTGGTGGGGGTCATGCCCGGGAGGGTGTTCACCTCCAGGCACCAGGCCCGGCCCTCCTCGTCCAGGATGAAGTCCGTCCGGGAATAGACGGAAAGGCCCAGGGCCCGGTGCAGCTTCAAAGCCGCCTGGCCCACCTGCTGCCACTCCTCCTCCGTGATGGGGGCGGGGCAGATCTCCACAGCGCCGCCCTTCTGGTATTTGGACTCATAGTCGAAATAGGCATTCTTGGGGATAATTTCCACGGCGGGGAGATAGTCGTCTCCCAGGACGGCGATCTGGATCTCCCGGCCCTTGATCTTCTTTTCCACCACCACATGGTCGCCATACTTAAGCATCCGGTGCAGGGTGTCCGCCAGCTGCTCCTTGGTGTCCGGCAGCTCCACACCCAGAGAGCTGCCGCCGTTGACGATCTTCACGGCGCAGGGCACCTCCAGCTTCTCCACCAGAGCGGGAATATCCGCCTGGGTATAGTGCACATCGTGCCACGGGGCGGTGCGGATACCCTCCGCGTCCATGAAGCGCTTGGTGATGGCCTTGTCCATAGCCATGCCGCTGGAGACATAATTGCTGCCGGTGTAGGGCACACCCAAAAGATCCAGAGTGGCCTGGATGCGCCCATCCTCGCCGCAGGATCCGTGGAGCGCCAGGAACACCAGGTCCGCCATGGCGCACACCTGCAAAACGCCCTGGCCCAGCATGGAGGGGCTCTGATCCCGCCGGGAGCGGCGCACCGCCTCCAGATCCGGGGCATCGGAGGAGACGCTGTGGTCGGCGCACAGGCCGTCCGGGGCGTCAAAAATATTCTCTATGCTGCCGGTATAATTTTCCAGACCCAGGAACATATCCACCAGCACCGCCTGGTGGCCCCGGCGGCGCAGGGCGCGGCAGATACCAGCGCCGCTGGTCAGCGCCACATTGCGCTCGGTACTCAGACCTCCGGATAAAACAACGATTTTCATAAAGCACCCCTCGATTCCGCCCACAGGCAAAATAAAAACATTTTTAGATAGTATAGTATAGCACACCCGGCGGCGGATTACAACCGATGGCAGGTGAGATTTCCGCGTTTTCGGGAAAGGCCCCGGGCGGAGCGCAGAAAAGCGGCACCCGGCGTCAAATGGCGCCGGGTGCCGCTTCAGAAAAGGGATATGCACTTATTTTTTCAGCTGTTCCGTCCACAGATGGGCGGAAATGCCCGTGCTGCATGATTACTTGCTCACAACGTACCAGTCGCCGTTCTGCGTAACGGTGCAGCCCTCACCCAGGAAGATCTCGTTATCGCCCAGGGTGGGGTGGGACGGATCATACTTATAGAAGCTGCCGCCGTTGACGATGATCTTGGCCGCAGAGCCGTCCTTGCAGTTCAGTGTACGCTCCGGCTGTGCAGCCATAAACGTACCGCCATTGATCTCAATTACAGCACTGCTGTCTGCATAAATCAGATCGCAGGGGTCATTCGCAGGCACACCGACCTGACGGAAGTCACCGCCGTTGATGGTGACAGAGCTGTTGCCGCTTGCAGAAACGGCCATAGCTGCGCCAAGGCCGCCGCCCTTGGTATAAACCGCATACAAGTCAGCATTGATGGTGTATTTGGCAACTCTCTCAGCCTGCACCACGCCGTAGCGGCCGTTTGCCTGAATATTCTCGATCACATTGATCGTTTCGCTGGAGGAAGAATCTGCCTTGAATTTAGTGGGGGCCTTTTTATCGTAAGTATTGTTGAAGCTGTCGGACTCCACAGTCGCCTGGGTGGCATTCACTTCCACGCCCAGACGGTACACATAGGACGCCTTCGCCCCGGCGTTGGCCTCGTTGCCTACCTCGGTGGGCATGTAGATCACCAGCGCGATAGGATCGGTGGTCTTCCCGGCTTCCAGAACAGGCATCCCCTCCACGAAGGGCTTCCGCGTCTTGATGGCATCGGCATTGCCCGCCACAGCCGCCCAAGCGGCCTCACGGTTAGCCAGCTTTTCGCTCACAACAGCAGTGCCCATCTTCAGGTAATCGCCCACGCTGTAGGGCTTACCGGCCACGTTTTCACCGGCAGAGAAACCTACATTGGAATTCAGACCCATGGTGTACTTCAGGGCCAGAGAGCCGGCGTTCTTCACACGCAGGTACACGACCTCCGTGACGCCCGGCTCCCACAGGGTGGAGTCGTTAAACAGCTTGGTGCTGGAGGTTGCCGTCTTCCACTCGCTCATGTCATAGCTGTATTCCAGCTCCACGTCCAGCTTGCCGGACACGATCTTATTGACGCCTGTGCTGGCGGTGTCGGTGAACCACGCAAAGGTAGAACCCACCAGCATCGCCACACACAGCACCAGCGCAAACACGCTGGAAAGAAGCGCCCGTTTGGTCGATTTCTTGCTCATAGTTTATACTCCCTTTCATTTTTTTAGGCAGTCGCTATCACCCGAAGGAGCCTGTCATAGTTCTTTGCTCCGCAAAGAACTATACACCCCGGGGTGTATACCTGCTGCTTGCATGTGGCTCTATGGTATCACTCTCCCCCCTCCTATGCAAGCGTTTTTTCGTTTTTCGGCATTTTCTGCGTTTTGCCTGAATTGAACCATCGTTTTTGTGGCAAACGCTTATCGCTCTGACAGAAGCGGGCGCGGCCAAAGGCCGCGCCCAAAATCCGCATTTTCCTATACGCCCCTATCGCAGCCACTCAGGCCGGGCCCGCTTCTGTATGCCGGAAACCATGCCCATGGCCGCAAAAAGCGTCACAATGGAGGTGCCGCCGTAGCTGATAAAGGGCAGGGTCAGGCCGATGACCGGCATCACAAACAGGCACATGCCGATGTTGGAGACGGTCTGGAAGATCAGCATGGCCGCTACGCCCACGCAGATGTACATGTCCGACCTCACCTGCGCATGCCGGGCAACAAGCACACAGCGGAAGATGATGGCCGCCAGCAAAAGGATGGTAAACAGGCAGCCCAGCAGCCCCAGCTCCTCCCCGATGGCAGAAAAGATGAAGTCCGTATGCCGGGCCGGCAGGCTCCAGGCGCTCTTGGACTGGGTCTGGGTACCATGGAACAGCCCCTGCCCCGTGAGCTTGCCGCCGCCCAGGGCCAGAAGACTCCGGGTCTGCTGCCAGCCGATGCCCAGAGGATCCAGATCGTGGTCAAAGAGGGTCATGAACCGCTCTTTCATATAGTCGCTGATCTTATCCGTTTCCCACAGGACGTAGAAGGCAAAGCTGCCGCCCAGGATCCCCAGCACGAACCACCGTTTGGCTACCCCCGCCACAAAGCACATGCAGGCAAAGATGAAAATCAGCACCAGGGCGCTGCCCATGTCGCCGGACACCGCAGCGTAGGCACCCACGATCAGGAGCAGGTGTCCGCCCAGCAGGGCGATGGAGGGGATGGATTTCAGATCCCTGTGTTCCTGCAAATAGACCAGCTGCCGGGCCAGCAGGACAATGAAGATCAGCTTCACGATCTCCACCGGCTGCAGGTTCACCGGGATGCCCCGGACACCCAGCCAGGCCCGGTTACCGGTGCCGCCGTCCATGCCCAGGGGGGTCTTCAGCAGGAGAATGAGTACCAGGCTCCAGCCCAGGAGCCATTTCCAGTACTTGCTGATCTCCGTCAGGTCCAGCATGCTCATGAGCACATAGGCCACGATGCCCAGGCAAAGAGCCGCCAGCTGGACGATGACATTTTTATAGGAACCTGTATAGTGGGTGGCGCTGGCAATCATCAGGCAGCCAAAAAGAGTGGCACCTGTACACAGGCCCAGCAGCACCAGATCCACCTGGCGGAACCAGCCGGTGAAAAAATCGAGAATTTTGCGCAGCATATGGCTGGCCTCCTTTCGGGGAGAGGAAAAATGAAAGTGGAAAATTTTTTTGAATACGAGGTGCGGATCACCACGACCAGTCTGCAGGCCGCTCTCGCAATGACATGGTTTTTACATGGGGTGCGGTGCAAGTCCGGGCGGAACGATATGACCATCGTCCCCTGCGGATTGGCGTGTAGGGGCGGACGGCTCTGTCCGCCCGGTGCTGTTTTATCCGCGGGAAACACCGGGACAGTATATAGTTTACCACAAGAAGTTTTTTCTGTAAACGCTCCATTCGCCCTTTTCTTTTGTTTTTTTCCGTGGTATAATAGGTCGATTTGGAACAGAGAGGGTGAAGAGATGGTCTACCGGACAGAAAATGCGGCCCAGACGGAAGAGCTGGGGCAGAAGCTGGGCAGCACCCTGGCCCCCGGCAGCGTGGTGGCCTTTCGGGGCGGGCTGGGCATGGGCAAGACCGCTTTCACCCGGGGTCTTGCCCGGGGCCTGGGCTGTACGGGCCGGGTCACAAGCCCCACCTTTACCATTGTCAACGAATACCGGGGGAATATTCCCCTGTTTCATTTCGATATGTACCGGCTGGACAGCTCCGACGCTCTGTTCGACATCGGCTGGGAGGACTATCTGGATCGGGGCGGCGTGTGCGCCGTGGAGTGGAGCGAGAATGTGGCGGACGCCATGCCGGAGGGTACGGTATATGTGACCATTGAGCGCGCTCCGGAGGGTGAAAGCACCCGGATCATCACCATTACTGGAGGAGGTGTGGCACTATGAAAACTCTGGCACTGGAGACATCGGCCAAGAGCGTTTCCGTGGCCGTGACGGAGGACGGAAAGGTGCTGGCCTTCTCCTATCAGAATATCGGCCTGACCCATAGCGTGACATTGATGCCGCTGCTGGACGGGATGCTGCAAAACGCGGGGCTGACCTTAGAGGACATGGAGCTTTTGGCTGTGGCGGCGGGGCCGGGCAGCTTCACGGGCCTGCGCATCGGCGTATCGGCTCTGAAGGGCCTTGCCTGGGCAGAGGACAAGCCCTGCTGCGGCGTATCTACCCTGGAGGCTATGGCTCAGAACGGGAGGCTCTTCACAGGCACCGTCATCTGCGCCATGGACGCCCGGCGCAATCAGATCTACAACGCCCTGTTCCGCTGTGAAGGCGGGGCGCTTTCCAGACTGTGCCCGGACCGGGCCATCGGTCTGGAGGAGCTGGCAGAGGAGCTGAAGGGGGACGAAAGCCCCAAGCTGACCGTGGGTGACGGGGCGCAGCTCTGCTGCGACTATCTGAACGGCCACGGCATCCCCTGCCGTCTGGCATCGGAGAGCAGCCGCTATCAATCCGCCGTGGGGGTGGCTCTGGCGGCGGAGGCCATGGCCCGCCGTGGTGAGGCCGTCAGCGGCCGGGAGCTGGTTCCCACCTACCTGCGGCTTTCCCAGGCGGAACGGGAGAGGCTTGCCAAAGGGATGAAAATCACGGTGGATTGACGGCGGACAGGCTGGCCGGTTTCCAGAGGTTGGTTTCATTATTTTGTTATAAAATTTTTTATATAAACGGAGGATATTTTTATGAGCGCCAAATTTCCCACCCTGCACATTGTGAACCATCCCCTGGTGCAGCACAAGCTGTCCATCATGCGTCAGAAGGAGACCAGCACCAAGGACTTCCGGGCCCTGGTGGGGGAGATCGCCATGCTGCTGACCTATGAGGCAACCCGGGATCTGCCCATGACCACTAAGACCATCGAGACCCCCCTGTGCTCCTATGAGGCTCCCTTCCTGGCCGGCAAGAAAATGGCCATCGTGCCCATTCTGCGGGCGGGTCTGGGCTTTGAAGACGGCATTCTGACCCTGGTACCCTCCGCCCGGGTGGCCCACATCGGCATGTATCGGGATGAGGAGACTCTGGAACCCCACTTCTATTTCCTGAAGTATCCCAAGGACATCGCCGACCGGGACGTGCTCATTGTGGACCCCATGCTGGCCACCGGCGGCAGCGCAGATATGGCTATCACCAAGATGAAGGAGCTGGGCTGCAAGAGCATCAAGCTGATGATCCTGGTGGCTGCCCCTGAGGGCGTGCAGTTCATCTATGATCGCCACCCCGATGTGGAGATCTACTGCGCCGCGCTGGATGACCATCTCAACGAGAACGGCTACATCGTCCCCGGCCTGGGCGACGCCGGCGACCGGATTTTCGGCACGAAATAAATAAAAACAGTGCAAAGGGGCGGGGTTTTACCCCGCCCTTTCCCTGTATAAAGATTAAATTTGTAAGGCGGTACCCATGTGTGCCGCCGCACACTGCACTCTTTGCGTTGTGCCATTGCGAGCCAGTGACCGACGTCACTGGTGCGGCAATCCGTATCCCCTCGCACGGCATGGGGCTGCTGTACCGGGTGAGCCTCCGTCCCGCCCGCAGTGGCTGCGCGGGTCATCCCCATGAAGAATACAGGGTGCCTGCGATTTTTTTGGCATTTATAGATAAATTCACAGAATTTCCTGTTGCGTTTTAGGACGTTTTCATGTAAAATAAGGGTACAATCAAGATTGGTAGCTGTAAGGAAGTGCTTTGCGCACGGGCTGCAACTATCACTCGGCGCTGTGCTTGAGTGTTTCAGATCCTCTCCGGAGGGTTTGGAACATTTTTCATTATACGCAGCAGTGTCGAATATAGGGAGAAAGGTCTTGACTTCAAACAGTAAGAACAGCAAGTAAACAGCAAGGAGGAAAAAAGAATGTATTTAGTCACCAACGGCAGACTCATCACCCGCGACCCCGACGCCAAGGGCTACTACGAGCACGGTGCCGTGGCCTACGAGGGCAGCAAGATCGTGGAAGTAGGCGAGGAGAGCGCTCTGCGGGCCAAGTACGCGGATGCAGAGATCATCGATGCCAAGGGCGGCGTTATCATGCCCGCCCTCATCAACGCCCACACCCATATTTACTCCGCCCTGGCAAGGGGCCTGAGCATCGTGGGCAACAACCCCACCAACTTCTACGAGGTGCTGGACGGCACCTGGTGGGCTATCGACCGCCACCTGATGATGGACGGCACCCGCGCCAGCGCCACCGCCCTTTACATGGACTCCATCAAGCAGGGCGTCACCACTATCTTCGACCACCATGCCTCCTACGGCGAGATCCCCGGCACCCTGCACACCATCGCCCAGGAGTCCAAGCGCCTGGGCCTGCGCTCCTGCCTGTGCTACGAGGTCTCTGACCGGGACGGCGAGGAGAAGTGCCTCCAGGCCATCCAGGAGAACGCCGACTTCATCACCGAGTGCGAGAGAAGCAAGGATCCCATGCTGGCCGCCATGTTCGGCGGACACGCCCTGTTCACCATCTCCGATAAGACCTTTGACCGGATGGTGGCCGCCAACAATGGCCGCACAGGCTACCACATCCATGTGTCCGAGGGCATGAACGATGTGTATGATTCCCTGCAGAACTATGGCCGCCGCCCGGTGCAGCGCCTGCAGGACCACGGCATTCTGGGAGAAAAGACCATCCTGGGCCACTGCATCCATGTAAACACCGCCGAGATGGAGATCATCAAGGAGACCGGCACCATGGTGGTGAATAACCCCGAGAGCAATATGGGCAACGCCATCGGCATCTGCCCGGTGCTCCAGCTGCACAAGCGGGGCATTCTCCTGGGCATGGGCACCGATGCCTATACCAACGACATGCTGGAGTCCATCAAGGTGGCCCTGTGCTCCCAGCGCAGTCAGAACTGCCTGCCCAATGTGGGCTGGTGCGAGGTCACGGACATGCTGTTCAAGAATAATGCCAAGATCGGCGAGAAGTATTTCCCCGCCACCCTGGGCGTGCTGAAATCCGGCGCCGCCGCAGACATCATTGTCATGGACTATAAGCCCTTCACCCCCTTCTCCGACGAGAACATCGACGGCCACATGATCTTCGGCATGACCGGCCGCCAGTGCCAGACCACCATCGCAAACGGCAAGGTGCTGATGCAGGATCGCGTGCTGGTGGGCATCGACGAGGAGGCCGAGAACGCCCATATCCTGGAAGCCGCCAAAAAGCTGTGGGGCGACCTGAATCACCGGGTGTATTGATGTTACCGAAGCGTAAGAGCCTGCGATTGCCTAACCACGATTACGCCTGTGGTTGGTATTTTGTAACCATATGTACAAAGGATAAGCGCCCCAGTCTTGGTACTGTCGTAGGGGGCGATGCCCACATCGCCCCGCATGTGGCACTTTCAAATATAGGCTCTGTCGCAGAGATGTATCTCAAGCGCATCCCCGGCATAGACACATATGTTGTTATGCCAAATCATGTGCATTTCGTCGTATCCATTGCCGCAGAGGGCGGGCCGATGTGGGCATCGGCCCCTACGCAAGCATTGGGAAGTCTGGTGCGTTCTTTCAAAACCCTTTCAACGAAAGCGGTTGGACAAAAACTTTGGCAGCGGGGCTACCACGACCATGGGATCCGCAACGAGGCGGATTATCTCCGCATTTGGCAATATATGGACGAAAACCCCGTCCGGTGGACGGAGGACGAGTATTATTTTGAATAAGTATAGGAGGAATCCCTATGTCTGAGAAAATGTATCCCATTCCTTTTAAGTCTCTTATGAACTGGGTGGTCACCGAGTACGCCATGAGCGGCGAGATCTTCGGCGTGCACAATGCCTACAAGGCCAGCGGCAAGAGCCTGCCCATTTTCGGCGAGCGCATCGAGACTCCCTTTGGTCCCGCCGCCGGTCCCAACAGCCAGCTGGCCCAGAACATCATCGCCGCCTACTTCGCCGGGGCCCGCTTCTTTGAGGTCAAGACCGTGCAGAAGATGGACGGCGCCGACCTGGCCGCCTGCGTACCCCGCCCCTGCATCTTGGCCAATGACGAGGGCTACAACCAGGAGTGGTCCACGGAGCTGACCGTGCCCCAGGCTATGGACGAATACATTAAGGCCTGGTGCGCCCTGAAGGTCCTATCCAAGGTCTACGGCCTGGGCGACCCCAACTGCTTCGTGTTCAATATGTCCGTGGGCTATGACCTGGAGGGCATCAAGGGCGAGAAGGTGGACACCTACCTCAACGGCATGATGGACGCCACCAGGACCGCCATTTTCGGCGAGTGCAAGGCAGTGCTCAAGGAGCTGTTCCCCCAGGAGAGCGACTACATTGACGCCATCTCCCCCCGTGTCTCCCGCAGCGTCACCGTGTCCACCCTCCACGGCTGCCCCCCGGATGAGATCGAGCGCATTGCCTCCTACCTCATTTCCGAAAAGCATCTGCACACCTTTGTGAAGTGCAACCCCACCATCCTGGGCTATGAGACCGCCCGGACCATTCTGGACGGTATGGGCTATGACTATATCGTGTTTGACGACCACCACTTCCGGGAGGACCTCCAGTGGGCCGACGCCGTGCCTATGTTTGAGCGCCTGCAGGCACTGGCCGATAAAAACGGCCTGGAGTTTGGTCTGAAGCTCTCCAACACCTTCCCCGTGGACACCACCCGGGGTGAGCTGCCCAACGACGAAATGTATATGTCCGGCCGCAGCCTGTTCCCCCTGACCATTGAGATGTGCCACCGCATTTCCCGCCAGTTCAAGGGTAAGATGCGCATTTCCTTCGCAGGCGGCGCGGAATATTTCAACTGCGACAAGCTCTTTGCCGCCGGTATCTGGCCCATCACCGTGGCCACCACCATCCTCAAGCCCGGTGGGTACAACCGTCTGCTCCAGATGGTGGAAAAGGTGGAGCCCATGCCCTACAAGGCATTTTCCGGTACCGATACCGAGGCCATCTGCGCCATGTCCACCGCTTCTCACACGGACTACCACCATGTCAAGCCCATCAAGCCCCTGCCCAAGCGCAAGAGCGAGAAGAATGTGCCCTGGATCGACTGCTTCAGCGCCCCCTGCAAGGGCGGCTGCCCCATTGAGCAGGACATTCCTGAGTATGTGGAGCTGTGCCACAAGGGCCTGTATGGCCCCGCCCTGAAGCTCATCACCGAGAAAAACCCCCTGCCCTTCCTCACCGGCACCATCTGCGCACACCGCTGCCAGAACAAGTGTACCCGCAACTTCTATGAAGAGTCCGTGCAGATCCGCGACACCAAGCTGGTGGCGGCTCAGAACGGCTATAACGCCCTGATGGCCTCCATCAAGAAGCCCGCCAAGGTCGCCGGCAAGAAGGCCGCCATCATCGGCGGCGGCCCCACCGGTATCGCCGCGGCCTACTTCCTGGGCCGGGCCGGTATCGAGACCACTATCTTTGAGCGCGAGGCCTGTCTCGGCGGCGTGCCCCGGCACGTGATCCCCTCCTTCCGCGTGGCCAACGAGACCATCGAGAAGGACATCGCCCTGATGCAGAAGTACGATGTGGAGGTCAAGTGCGGCGCTCCCGCCCCCTCTGTGGATGAGCTGAAGAAGATGGGCTACACCCATATCCTCTTCGCTGTAGGTGCGTGGAAGCCCGGCAAGCTGGACATCCCCGGCGATGTGGCCGGTGCCATCCAGTGGATGAAGGGCGTAAAGGCCGGGAACATTGCCGTGGGCGGCAATGTGGTCGTGGTCGGCGGCGGCAACACCGCCATGGACGCCGCCCGCCTTGCCAAGCGCTGCGGTGCCAAGCATGTGACCCTGGTGTATCGCCGCACCAAGAAGTATATGCCTGCCGACGAGCATGAGCTGGCCCTGGCCCTTCAAGACGGCGTAGCCTTCGCCGAGCTGGCCGCCCCTGTGGCCCAGGCCGACGGCGTGCTCAAGTGCGAGCAGATGAAGCTGGGCGAGGCTGATGCCTCCGGCCGCCGCAGCCCCGTGGGCACCGGCGAATTCTTCACCGTGCCCTGCGACCTGGTCATCTCCGCCGTGGGCGAGCAGGTGGACGATGCTCTCATGAGCGCCAACGGCATCGAGCTGGACAAGAAGGGCCGTCCCGCCTTCAAGACCAATGTGGCCGGCGTGTACGCCGCCGGTGATGCCACCCGCGGCCCCGCTACCGTGGTGGAGGGCATTGCCGACGCCGCCCGGTTTGCAGAGGAAGTCATCGGCGCTCCCCACACCTACGAGATCCCCGCCGAGGCTTATATCACCAAGGCCGATGCCATCGCCAAGAAGGGCACCCTCATCATGAGCAAAGATGCCTGCTGCGAGGGCAAGCGCTGCCTGCAGTGCCATACCGTGTGCGAAAACTGCGTGGATTCCTGCCCCAACCGGGCCAATGTGGCCATCGCCATGGCCGACGGCAGCCACCAGATCGTCCATGTGGACAAGATGTGCAATGAGTGCGGCAACTGCACCCAGTTCTGCCCCTACGCCTCCGAGCCCTGCCACGACAAGTTCACCCTGTTCCAGACCGCGGAGGATATGGTGGACTCCAAGAACGCCGGTGTGCTGTTCCTGGGCGGCGACACGGTGCGCGTGCGCACCTTCGGCGAGCCTAAGGACTACGACTTGAGCCGCGACAATGACCTGCCCGCCGACCTGGAGAAGCTGATCGTCACCCTCCGTGACAAGTACAGCTACCTGTTCGGTTAAACCCCAAATCAAAAAAGGAGAGAGCCGCCCGGCTCTCTCCTTTTTGTGAGCCGAAAAAAGCTTTTCAGCATCTCCGCTCTATGCTATAATAAGCTAAGCTTTCCCCCCTGGCCAAATTCTGAAACCAAGGAGGTGCCACCATGTCCACCGGACTCGGTCTTTCCGAATTTCTTCTCTCCCTTCTCCTCAGCGAGGGGGCTATGATCGCGGCGGCTTTGATTTTGATTGCCTGCATCGTGATGTTCATACGCTGCAAAGGGCGCAGAACCCTCCGGACGGTGTGCGCCGTTCTGGGCCTGTGCTGCGCGGTTTATCTGCTGCTGATGGGGATCCTGGTCTATCTCTCCGGAGCCACTGCCCTCCGGCACCGGCAGGGCCTGTAAATGCCGGGCGCTGCCTCCGCGTCGATGCGCCGAAAACGGAGCGCATCCCCCCGGTATCCGAAAAAGCCAAAAGCCCCCGGCACGTCAGTGCCGGGGGCTTTTTCTGTATGTGGCTTGTGACCATGTCGCTTGTGACCTTTCTGCCCGTGCGCAGATGGCGGGCAAGTGGTCAGCTCTTATGCGGCAACCACAGTGTACCAGTCGCCGTTCTGAACGACCTTGTAGCCAACCGGAACAACGATCTCACCCGCGCCGGTGTTAGCTTCGGCGGGGTTAAACTTATAGAAGGTGCCGCCGGTGACGGTGATCACACTGCCGCTGCCATCCTGGCAGTTCAGCAGCCACTGCGCATCACCCTGGAAGGTGCCACCCTTGATCTCCACTGTTCCACCGGCGTTGTAGATGCAGCTGTTGCCGACCTTGCCGATGAAGGTGCCATTTTCAATGGTGAGCTTTCCGCCATTGTCAACTGTCACAGCGGTAACACTGTCGCTGCCGCCGGAGGCATCCACCGTGCCGTTACCGGTGATGGTCAGGACGCCGTTGGCAGTGACATCCAGCACGGACTGATACCCGGTAGTGGTCATGGCGTGGCCGTTCAGGTTGAGGGTCGCAGCATATCTCACGAACCAACCGAAGGAGCGGCTTGCGTCAGCGCCCAACAGGATGGAGGGATTCTGCTTTTCCAGCTCGTCATAAATGGCCTCGCCGGTGCCGTTCGCGCCCACCCCGGCAACGGGATAGGGAACACCGTCATCATAATCATTGCCGAAGCTATCTTTTTCATGGCTGGCCTGGGTTGCATTCAGAGCCAGGTTGAAGCGGATCCAGGGAGCGCCATAGCTGCCGCGCACCGCGGGATCCCAGTTGGCCTCGTTGCCCACGGTGGTGGGCATATAGACGACAAAGGCCAGATAGTCAACATCGCCGGGCTCCAGAAGGGCACTGTCCTTGGTGTAGGAGTTGTAGGATACGAGGTTGCTGGCAGCGGCGGCCACGGCATCCTCACGATTGGCATATTCACCTTCCGCTGCGTTCTTACCCTCGGCAACACCGATCTGGAGATACTTGGACAGCAGGATCTGCTCGCCGCTGCTGTTCTTTGCATACTTATACTCAAAGGTATTGATGGTGTTCAGGCGATACTTGAGGGCCAGGTTACCCTGGTTGATGACCTTCAGGTACACGACCTCCGTGTGGCCCGGCTCCCAAAGAGTGTCTTCGGAGAAGAGAGTCTTCTCTGTCGCGTCCACATACTTTTCGCCGTTCCAATACTGGAACCCGACCTTCAGATTGCCGGATACGATCTTGTTGACACCCGTGCTGGCGGTGTCGGTGAACCACGCGAAGGTGGAACCAACCAGCATGACCACGCACAGCACCAGCGCGAACACGCTGGCCAGCAAAGACCGCTTGGTGGTGTTTTTGCTCATAGTTATCATACTCCTTTTCTGGTAAAAATTTAGATCCGGATGCTCCTCCCCGGAAATCCCCATGCTTTTTGCTCCGCAAAAAGCAGAATCGCCGGCGATTCTCATCCAATATCTATTTGCGAACACATCTTAGCACTTTGCCGGAAATATCGCAAGCAAAATTTCGTTTTCTACTTTTTACACAATAATTCCTCTCTTCTCTCGTGCAAAACAGAAAATTCGACAAACAGCCGTCTTCGCTCCACCATTTTCTACCCGGCAGGCTCCGTCACACGCCGGTCATAAATTGCAGCTGCTGCACCGCTTCCCACACCCGCTGGCGGGCGTCGGCCACCTGCTCCTGGGCCTGGACAATCTGATCCTGCACCATCCAGTCCACGAAAAAGTTGTCGCAGCACATGTCGAAAAACCGGGTCATGCCGTCAAAATTTACCTGGAAATCCAGGCTCATCTGCACATCCGCCAGCTCCCGGCTGAAATTGCGCAGCTCCTGCTCCGCCTGCTGCATAGCCCCCTGGGCCGCGTCCATTTTGGAGTGCTTGAGCAGGCTGCTGAGGAATCCGCCCCCCAGCATATCCCACACGCCCAGGCCCCGGGCGGTTTTCAGGTGGCCCAGAGCCTCGTCCAGAGCATCCAGCGCCCGGTTCCCCGCGTCAATGGCCTCCCGGATCTCCGTGTTTCTGTCCTTCATCGTTTCTCCGCTCCTTTCCCGGCGCAGCCGTTGCCAAACGGCCCGCCCTCTGCTATACTGGTGGAAAATACTACAAAGGAGTATACACCATGTTTCTGGATTTTTCCACCATTCCCGAAATTTCTGTTCCCCATTTCAAGGGCGGTCAGGGGCAGGCCCTGGTGCGCAAATTTGAGGACGAGCAGGGAAAGATTCTGATCCTGACCCTGCCCGCAGGCAGCACCATCGGCCACCATGTCCACGAGGGCAGCTTTGAGGTGATGCACTTTCTCTCCGGGGAGGGCGTGTGCATCGATGACGGCACTTCCGTCACAGTCTGCCCCGGCATGACCCACTACTGCGCCCCCGGCCACAGCCACAGCGTGGTCAACACCGGCGCGGAGCCGCTGGTGATCCTGGGCGTGGTGCCCAATGTGAAGTAACGGCCGTCCCCTGTCCCGACGGCCGGAGGAACACCCGGCGCGATTTTTTCCACAAGCGCAAAAAAGCAGCGGCCCTTGCGGGCCGCTGCTTTTCACGGTTGAACCGGTTGACGAACTGTGCGAGTTTTATGACGAACAGCAGAAAGGCAGATACGATCAGAACGATCAAGAGTATCAAAGCGCCGCTATCGTTGTCCATAATGATGTATCTCCTTTCGATGGGATTTGTATAGGCAATCAAAAGGCATAATACACAGTTTATGCCCTTTGATTGCCCCTCCGCCCGAGGGCGGAGAGGACTTGAAAACTAATTATTTAACGAAATCGGGAGCGTATTCGGTGGCTGTTTTCCACTCAACGCTAAGTTTTGCACCGTTCAGGATGTTGTCGGAAACCTTGAAGGTTGCGCCATTCGCCATTGTGATCTGACTGGGATTGAAGAAAGTCAACAGGGCATTCGCACCGGTGACCTCGTTGCCGCTGACCACAACATTGCCAAGCGTACCTGCAGGATTCCACTGTGTCTCTCCGATAAGGGTACTGAACATGATGGCGTCGTTCTTCGGCTTGCTCGCATCGTCAGCAGAATTGGTCAGGCTCATATCAAACTTGTTGTCGGTGATGGTCACATTCGCACCGAAAACAGCCTGCTCAACGACCTTGATCGGGCGGGAAGCCTTGAATGTGCAGTTCTTGACCGTCACATCGCAAGTGCGGATATTGCAGAACCACAGCGGGTTAGAATCATTGGCAGACACCTTGTTCTCATAAGCGTTGAAGGTGCAGCCATCCAGCGTGAGACTGTCGGCAAGGAAGCCGCCATTCTGAATCCAAATGCCATTGAAGGTGCTGTGGTCGAACAGAACACTCTTTACAGTGCGATTGTAGACTGCACCACCAAGATTTCTGCCGTCAGACCAGCCGGCGTACATACGGAAATAGCCGTTCACGGTGAAGTTCTTCGTGAACACAACATTGGAAGCATCGGGAATGTTGAAAGTAATAGCGTGTGAATCACTCTGATTCAGTCCGCCTTCCGGGTTGCCATTTACAGAGCCACTGATGTACAGGGTAATACCAGCCTTATTGGAGCTGTAAATGGTATCTGTATCTCTGACCATATAGACTTTGCGTCCATCTTCAAGAATCTCGCCCACATGGTGGTCGGTATTTCTATCCCAAGTCCACATATCACAGATTTCCTTATTGCCGATGGTAACATCACCGTTCTTAAGAGAAACAGCACCGATATTGAGGTATACATTTTTGATACCTGCCGGAATCTCGGTCAGCGCATTAAACTCGCTGAGGGTATAGATTGCGGTATCTTCGCCGGCTTTTGCATCATACTGTTTGTCAAAGCTGTCGGATTCAACAGTATCCTGCGTAGCAAAAACAGTAATAGCAATGCCGTCGATGGACAGACCCTGATACTCGTTGCCGGCAGTAGTCTGCATCACACCCTTAATTTTAATTTCTTTGGATGCATTTGCGGTCAAATGCGCATAACCGTCTTCAGATACATCTGTGCCGGTGATCTCCCAATCAATAACATCATTCAGCTTGGCATCGCCCTGAATGCCGGTGATCTGAATCTTGTACTTCAGTGCAAGGTTGCCCTTGTTGACAACACGCAGTGCGGGAAGCTCATAGCGACATCCCGGCTCCCAAAGGATATCCGTGGTTCTGTTGTCGGCAGTCTTGAACTGAAGGGTCTTGCCTTCGGCGCTTACCCAATTGCCGTTCTCTTGCATTTCAAGAGCGACATCCAAGTTGCCTGCTTGGATCTTATTGACCCCGGTGGAAGCCGTGTCGGTGAACCACGCGAAGGTGGAACCAACCAGCATGGCCACGCACAGCACCA